>Ga0209172_10000466_pt1 | contig 111567 bp, 89 predicted proteins | sample LarsenN4metaG_FD_184113 | JGI IMG/M metagenome (GOLD analysis project Ga0209172, IMG submission 184113) | Hot spring sediment bacterial and archeal communities from British Columbia, Canada, to study Microbial Dark Matter (Phase II) - Larsen... ... | reverse complement strand
GTCGTTCGTGGGTCCGGGACTGGTCCGAGCCCGAAGCGCCAGCGAGGGCATGACCCGCAACAGGCGAGCGAGCATGACCCGGACCAGGCCAGCGAAGCCCTCGCTTGCGCTTCGGGCTCGGATCAAGCCGCTGTCGTTCGTGGGTCCGGGACTGGTCCGAGCCCGAAGCGCCAGCGAGGGCATGACCCGCAACAGGCGAGCGAGCATGACCCGGACCAGGCCAGCGAAGCCCTCGCTTGCGCTTCGGGCTCGGATCAAGACGCTGTCGTTCGTGGGTCCGGGACTGGTCCGAGCCCGAAGCGCCAGCGAGGGCATGACCCGCAACAGGCGAGCGAGCATGACCCGGACCAGGCCAGCGAAGCCCTCGCTTGCGCTTCGGGCTCGGACGGAGACCCCGTCGTCCGGTGGGCGGGGCTGCTCAATACGACCATCGTCGCCGAGATGGCCCGCAACGACCCGCGCTACCGGGCCGAACGCAACCGCGCCGTGCCGAAGCGCATCGACTCGCACCTGACCACGTTCGACTGCATCACCTGCGACAAGTGCCTGCCGGTCTGCCCCAACGCGGCGGTCTTCAAGTACCCCACACCCGTCGTCGCCTTTGAGTCTCGCGACATCATCGTCTCCCCGGATGGGAGCTGGCGTCACGCCGCCGAAAAACGGTGCTTCGCCATCACGCGCGGCATGCAGATCGCCTGTTACGCCGACTTCTGCAACGAGTGCGGCAACTGCGACACGTTCTGCCCCGAGTACGGCGGGCCGTACATCCAGAAGCCGACGTTCTTCGGCAGCGTGAAATCGTGGGAGCGCGCAGCGCCGCGCGACGGGTTCGTGACCGGCCGCGGTGGCCACGGGTTCTGGATCCGCGGCCGCGTGCACGGTCGCCTGTTCGAGTTGGCGACCGACCCGGCCGCCGGCCGCAACCGCTTCGACGACGGTGTCGTCGCGGCGGACTTCTCTGCGCGCGATCATTCGCTGATCCACGTGAAACCGAAGCAACCGCTGGCCGGCGAGCACGCGATCGACATGTGGACGTACCACGCGCTGCGGCACCTGCTGGCCGGTGTGCTAGACGCCAAGCGCGCGAATCAGGTGAACGCGGCTTGCCTGTAGCGGGCGCCAGGCACCGGCGCGACGTCGGTTCACCGCCGTTCCAGCGAGGGTATGGGCGAGCCGGCGCACGCAGGGTGTGTTGACTGGCTCCCCCGCGCCCCGCAGACCGGAAACGGCCCCGCAATGATCTGGCCCTTCTGATCCGAAGCGCCGCCACACCGATCAAGCTGCCGTCCCCTACAATGCGCCCCATGCGGAACGCGAGTACGACTGTGCGCATCTTCGCCATCGTGCCCGCCGCCGGCCGCAGCGAGCGCATGGGTCGGGCGAAGCAACTGCTGGACGTCGGCGGGCGGCCCATGCTGCTGGCCGTGCTGGAGCCGCTGTTGGCGTCCGACGTAGCCGGCGTCGTGCTGGTCACACAGCGCGTGATCGCCGAACAGCTTGGTCTTTCCAGGGAAGGCAAGGGCGGCCTGCCTTTCCAGAGGCGGGTTCGCGATTCCGACGCCGGCAAGCTCGTTGTGGCGTACAACGACAATGAGTCCGCCGAAATGATCGACTCGATCCGCATCGGCCTGCGCACTTGGCGCGAACGGACGCTGATCGCCGACCGCGACGGCTTCCTCGTCTGCCCCGCCGACCAGCCCGGCATCGCGACCGCTGATTTCAACGCCTGCATCGCCGCGTTCCGCGCCGCGCCGGATCGGATCGTCATCGCCGCCCGCGCCGGCCGCCGCGGGCATCCGCTCGTCTTCGCGGCCGCGCTGGCCGCGTTCGTCGAGTCCGCGGCCTGTGACGGCGGGCTGCACGCCCTCCCGCACGCACACGCAGACCGCGTCACGCTGGTGGAGTGCAGCTCGCCCGGCGTGACGCGCGATGTAGATACACCGGCGGATTGGGGAGAGAGGCCTCGCTAACCGTCCCAGCCGGCGGGATCTGCCTCGGGGCGGCAAAACGGTAACCCATGGCCCAGACCGCGGTTACGCGACTGCCAGAAGGCCGCAGCCCGGGGGCGGTCGTGCAGAGTCCGCGTGCCACCGTCGGCTCGCCGCATCCCCTGCCACGAGGCGTCGGGCGCGCGGACGCGTAACTGGCCCCGTTCCGCGGCGGCGCGCTCGGTCGCCCCCTATGCCCGAGGCTATGCTGCTGACCCTGGCCCACGCCGACTTTTCGCGGCGCAAGCTCTTGCAGCGGACACCCGGCGATTGATATACTCCCCGCGACGGAGCGGGTTCCTACCAACCCGCTGACGGCGGTCTTCTGGTCGAAGACCGGCCGCCGGCACTTCCCTTTGTGACGAGTTTGGGAATGCGGCATCCATTGCCGTGGGAGGTCTATGCATGGAGTCGGCGAAGTTCTTGGCCGCGGGGACGCGTGTGAAGGTGGCGCAGCCGACCGATGTGCCCGCGTGGTCGACCTGGGAGGACGACCGGCAGCGGACTTCGACGCAGGTGAAGAAGCGCCTTCAGCAGCTCTTCTTCCGGGGCGACCGCCGCATCGCGGCCGAGGTCCTCTACGTTTCCAGCGAGGACGAGCGCGACCGGCTGCGTCGCTCCGGCCGCGTGAAGGTGCAGCTCCGCGACCCGGCCGGCTGTCTGATCGTCATCACCGCCGACGCCGCCAACCTCCGCCGCGCGGGATAACCGCAACCGTCGCCGCGCGGCTGCGCAAGCCGCCGCGAAAGCGACAATAGCTCCCGGCGGCGCGACCCGCGCGCCGCAGCCCATTGACCACGGACACGCGCGCCGCCACTCGGTTCAGGGGGTCGGGACCCGCTGGCTTCACGGATGGCTCTGGCGGTACTGCTCCAGCCAGGCCAGCAGCTCGCCGATGGTCGCTTGGCGCGCCCACTCGACGAACGCGTCGTCGCCGGAGTCGGCCCCGGGTGTGCTCAGGCCGTCGCCGACCGGACAGTAGGGAGCCGCAGGTCCCAGTCGGGGTCGGTCGGGTCGCAGGACAGCGGGTCCGCGCTGATGTTCCCTGTACCGACACCCGTCCAGGCGCCCGTAGGATCAATGTCGCTGTAGTTCACCGCAACTTGGTCGTTCGGATCGTTGATCTGGTCCGGCGTGTTCCCCCAGATAATCGAGTTCACAACGATCAGTGCGGGATACCGTATCCGCGGAGCCCGGCGCCGCGACGGTCCGAGATGTTGTATGGAATCGAATTGTTGTAGAACGTGCAGTTGGTCACGCGGCTCGCCGGGATCGGTACAAGCTCGAGGGCGGGTACATTCTGCGAAAACAGGCCGCCACCGTGGCCCGCATCCTGCTCGGCAAACACCGTATTCCCGCGAAAGACGCAGTTGGCGAAGTCGGCGAAAGCCAGGTACACATGCGCGCCACCGCCGGCTGCCCCCGGCACTTGCACCGTCCCAACCTGGTTCTCCAGGAACGAGCAGTTGACAAACCAGGCCGGCGTTCCGGCCGGCTGCCCGGTCAAGTTCCACTGCACCGCGACTCGGCCCTGGGCCTCTGGCGGCGACGCGGGCAGCCCGCCCAGTGCGGCGACGCAGGCCCCGTGCGTAAGAATCCCCAACACTTGCGCGAGATCACGCACACGCGCCCGCCTCACGGCCCGGCAGCCTGGCCGCCGACGCCGCTGCCGAAGCCCAAACGCGGTTTTCAGCGATCGATCGAGCCTGTACATCGCTAGGCCTCCACGCAATTCACGTGCCACACGCGCGCACCCCCCTGCTCATCGTAGGTCAGATGGGGCACGTTCCCGGCGCCTTCTCCGCCAGGAGCGCACCCCGGCACGCCCGAGCGCGCGCCGTCATGCCGCATGAAGAATTGTGTAAGCGTCAGGAGGGTGTAGCGGTCTGCGGCGGGTTCGCAGCCGGGCGGTCCAGCGGCAAGAGCACGTGCGCTGTCGTGCCCTGGTCCAGCGCGCTCTCCAGCCAGATGCGTCCGCCGTGCGCTTCGATGATGCGGTACGCCCGCGCCAGGCCCAGGCCGCGGCCGCGGCCGGCGCGGCGGTAGGAAAAGAAAGGTTCGAATACACGCCGCAGCACGGAGGGCGGCATGCCGGCCCCGCCGTCGCGGATCGTGATCTCCACCCAGCGGCCGGTCGCGGCCGCGGCCGGCTGCGTGCTCCACCCGCCGGCCTCGGCCCATACCGGCCGGCGGGATAGCGAAGCTCCTGCGAAGCTGGCCTCCGCCGCCGCGATCCGGGCGGCGATCGTGATCCCGCCCTGGCGGCCTTCGAGCGAATCCACCGCGTTGCGCAGCAGCTCGTTGAGCACGCTCTGGAGCTGCTCGCGGTCGGCCGGCACGGTTCGCAATGCCTCAGGTGCGGCGGGGCCTGGGGCAGCGGCCGGCTCCGGGAAGACAAGCTGCAAGCGCGACGCGGGCATACCGCTCTGCATCAGCCAGTGTCGCTGAAGCTCCGCCAGCAGCGCCGGCAGATCGAGCGGCGCGATCTGTGGCGCGCGCGGGCGGGCGAACTCCATCAGCTCCGAGACGATGCGGCTGCACTCGTGCGCCTTGGCGTGGATCACGTCCAGCGCACGGCGGACCTCCGGGTCGGCGACGGAGCGGCGGAGCAGCTCCGCCCGCCCGGAGATCACAAACAACGGGCTGTTGAGCTCGTGCCCGGCCCCGGCCGCCATCTCGGCGATCATCGCCAGCGTGCGGGCCCGCAGCGCTTCCGACTGGATGTGCTGCAGGCGACGGTTGGTTTCGACCAGGTCGTCGGAGAGGCGGCGGATTTCGCCCAGCGCGTTGGCCCGCCCGATCGCCAGACCCAGGCTGGCCAGGAACGAGCGCAGCTCGTCGCGCTCGGCGGCCAGCTCGGCGCGCTCGTCGCGCTCTGAGGCCAGCAGCACTCCGCCGGTCAATCGCTGGTCATGCACGATCGGCAGCAGCCAGCACTCGCCTTCGCCGAGGCGTTGCCAGAGCGGGATAAGGGCGGCGCGGAGCGCGGCGGGGGCCCGCAGCACTGGCGTCTCGGGCGGCGGCTCGTCGGCCGTCAGCCACGCCGCGATTCCGGCGTCGACACGTTCGGTTGCGATGTGCACCTGGCCCTCAGCGCTCGACCACGCAGTGTCCAGTGCCGTGCGATCGGCGTGCAACCCGAAGCACGCCACGCGCGGCCGCTGCAACGCCCCGCTCGCAGCCTCGACCATCGCCGCCACCACCGTGCTCAAATCGGCCTGTGTGTGCAAGCGCTGGTCGAAGGCCGTGATGGCCTGGAAGTAGCGCGCGGCGGCGGAGAGTCGGCGGTTGGTCTCCAGCAGCTCGCTGTTGAGGCGGGCCAGCTCGGCGTTGGCGCGCGTGAGCGATTGCAGGTAGAGCGTCTCGGGCGCCGGCTGGTCCAGCCCCAGCAGCGCGGACTGCTCGGCCACGTCCGTGACCAGTGTGGCGGCGACCGACTCGAGCTGCTCGGGCGAGAATCCGAGCTGCTCCGTCAGCGTCGCAGCCGACTCGTAGAAGGCGTGGTTGCCGGAGAAGCCGATCCGCTGCTCGCGGGCCAGCGTGTCGGCCAGCCGCACGATTCCAATCAGGGCCGGCATCTCGATGCAGGTCGGCAGCGCCTCGACCGACATCTGGTGCAGCCAGATAACCTCCTGTAGATAGCGCGGCAATCTCCAGCGCTCCGCCAGTCGTCGGCCGGCCACGAAATGGTCGACGCCCAGCACCGCCCGCTCGCAGTCGGCGATGTCGCCGCGCTGCCGTTCGGATTCCGCAATGACGCGCTCGTAGCCTTTGGGAAACACGGCGTGCAGGGCGACCTTGCCCAGGTCGTGCAGCAGGCCGGCCAGGTAGGCTTCCTCGGCGTCGACGCCCGGCGCTGGCCGCGCCAGCGCGAGCCTCCGCGCCGCGCACGCCACCGCCAGCGCATGCCGCCAGAATTCGGTGCGGTCGAAGCGTTTGGCGGGGCGGCTGCGATCGGGCGGAAAGCACTCGAAGACCTTGGTCGCCAGTACGAGATTGCGGACCGCGCGGAAGCCGAGCCGCACCACGGCCTGCTCGACCGTGCTCACGCCGCGCCCGCCGGCCAGGGCCGAGTTCGCCGCCGACAGCACTTTCGCCGCCAGCGACTGATCGCCCTTGATCAGGGCGGCGATGTCGTCGGCGTCGGTCTTCGGGTCGGCGGCGGCCTGAACCAGCTTGATCGCGATGGCCGGCAGCGTCGGCAGACTCTCCAGGTGCGCCAGCGTCAGTTCCGGCGGAGCGGAGACGGCGCCCGCAGCGGCGCGTGACACGGTTGGCTCACTTGCAGACGAGTTCGGTGATGCGGCTGACGAGCTGCTCGATGCTGAAGGGCTTCTGCAGGAACCCGTCCGCACCTTCCTTCAGCAGCGCCTCTACATCCTCGCGGTTCACCACGCCCGAGACGATGATGATCCGCACGTCGGCCAGTGTACGGTCCGCCCGGATGCTGCGGATGACGGCGTTGCCGTTGATGTCCGGCAGCATGTAGTCCAGCACGATCACGTCGGGATGGAATTCCTTGGTCCGCAGGCCGGCATCGAAGCCGGTCGAGGCTGTCTGCACCTCGAAGCGGCCGTCGCGCTCCAGCAGCTCCACCAGCATTTCCACGATCGCCGGATCGTCATCCACCACCAGCACGCGGTTTTTGCCCGACTCCAGCCGATCCAGCGGGATGCGGTTGTCCTTCATGAACTGGATCAGGCTCTCGCGCGGGATGCGCCGGAAACGCGAGCCGGGCACGCGAAACCCTTTGAGCCGGCCGCTGTCAAAGCAGCGAATGATCGTCTGCTGGCTCACCTGGCAAATGTCGGCGACCTCACCAGTCGTGTAGACGTCTTTGACGGGCCGGGTCATTGGCGGATGCCCTATGTTATCCATCTTTCCCATCTTCAGTAAATATACATCGACTGGGAGAGCGAGGCAAGACAACTTTGGCAGACGGGGGTCGAAAACCGAACGACTCATCCGGAGCCTCCGCTGCCGAGGGGTCGCATCACCTTTCCTGGCGGAGCCGCGCCGTAGCTAGCGGGTTCCGATAATCGCGACCGGCTCCTGAGAGTCGTTCCGCACAACCCTGAGTTGCACCAGAAGCAGAGACACATCGGCGGGCGTGACGCCGCTGACGCGCGCCGCCTGGCCCACGCTGCGTGGTCGCACGGCCGTCCACCGCTCCAGCGCTTCCCGCCGCAGGTGGGGAATCCGCGCGAAGTCGAAGCCCACCGGGATCAGGCGCTCTTCCAGGCTGCGGAACGCCGCGATGGCCCGCTCCTCCCGCGCCAGATAGCCATCGTACTTGATCTCCACCAGCGCCCGCGCCCACACGTCGGCCTCGCGGCGATAGTCGGCCAGCGCGGGGAATGCGCGGACGAACTGCTCGCCGTCCTCCTCCGGGCGCTTCAGCCATTCGGCCAGCGACCTGGCTTCGTAGCGCAGATTCTGCAGCGCCGCCCGCAGCGCTTCGAGTCGGCGCTGCTTCTCCAGATGCCGCGCCCAGCGGTCGTCCTGCACCAGGCCGATCTCGCGCCCCAGCGGCGTCAGGCGCGCGTCGGCGTTGTCGTACCGCAGGTGCAGGCGGTGCTCGGCCCGCGAGGTGAACATGCGGTACGGCTCCGTCACGCCGCGCGTCACCAGGTCGTCGACCATCACGCCGATGTAAGCCTGGTCGCGGCCGAGGACGATGGGATCGAGGCCGGCGGCGAAGCGGGCGGCGTTGATGCCGGCGACGAGACCCTGGCCGGCGGCCTCCTCGTACCCGCTCGTGCCATTGATCTGTCCGGCCAGGAACAGCCCGCGGATGCGCTTGGTCATCAGGCTGGCGTCGATCTGCTCGGGCGGGACGAAGTCGTATTCGACCGCGTAGCCCCACTGCAGGACGCGCGCCCGCTCCATGCCGGGGAGCTTGGCGACGACGGCCGCCTGCACATCCTGCGGCAGCGAGGTGCTGATCCCGTTGCAGTAGATGCGTTCGCTGTCGCGGCCCTCGGGCTCCAGGAACACCTGGTGCCGCGGCTTGTCCGCGAAGCGGACGACCTTATCCTCGATGCTTGGGCAGTAGCGCGGCCCACGCGACTGGATCTGCCCGCTGTACATCGGCGCGCGGTGCAGGTTCGCCCGGATCAGTTCATGGATTTCGGCGTTCGTGTACGTGATCCAGCAGCACACCTGCGGCTGCTCGATGCGGTCGTGCAGGAACGAGAACGGCGCCGGTTCCGCGTCGCCCGGCTGCTCCTCCAGTTCCGAGAAGTCGATCGAGTCGCGGGCCACCCGCGGCGGCGTGCCGGTTTTCAGCCGGCCTAGCTCCAGTCCCAGCGCTCGCAGTGAACGGCTCAGTCCGGTCGCTGCGGCCTCGCCGATGCGCCCGCCTGCGGTCTTTTGTTCGCCGCAATGCATCAGCGCCTGCAGGAACGTGCCGGAGGTGACGACGACCGTCGTCGCGCCCAGCAACGTGCCGTCGCTGAGTCGCACGCCGGTAACCCGCTTCGCAGCGTGGGCCTCCTCTACCTCGATCGACTCGACGCCGGCCTCCAGGATCGTCAGGTTCGGGCAGTGCTCCAGGTGGCGCCGCACCGTTGCCGCGTACAGCTCGCGGTCCGACTGGCAGCGCGGGGCCCAGACGGCCGGGCCCTTGCTCCGGTTGAGCATGCGGAACTGGATGCCGGTCTCGTCGGCCACAATCCCCATCAGGCCGCCGAGTGCGTCGACCTCGCGCACCATCTGGCCCTTGCCGATGCCGCCGATGGCCGGATTGCACGACATGCGCCCGATCGCATCGCGCGTGAACGTGACCAGAGCGGTGCGCGCGCCGAGATGGGCCGCGGCCCAGCCCGCTTCCGCGCCGGCGTGGCCGCCCCCGATCACCAGGACGTCGTAGCTGCCGCCGTGGGTCACGGTCTGCGCCTTCGGCAAACCCGGATTATAAGCGAAGGTCTTTTTGCCGTTGTTTGGCTTGGCCTGGGGCCTGCGGGGACGCGATCCGGGGGGGCACGGCGCGGGACACGGTTGATGGGCGGTCACGGGTGCGCCGTTTTCGAAGCCGCCCGCCCTTCCTTCTTTTTCTTTCGCTCAGCTTCGCTCAGCATGCGCAGCACGGTCTTGTCGCTCAGGTCGACCGTCAGGGTCACCGACTGCTCGTTCGCGCTGCTGCCGTCAGCTCGATCTGCGAAGTCGACTCCTCCGATCCGGCGATCGGTTGCGCGGATTTCACATCGACCGAGGCGCTGCCCCTGAACGTCCAGCTCTTGAGGCTCTGCTTGAGACCCATCGGGTTTGGCGGCGGCGTGTTGCCCGGGGCCTCTTCGAGCTTGCCCGTGTACGTCACGACCGCCAGCCGGCGGCCGTCCTTCTCCTCCACGCGCTCGAACTTGCAGTCGTACTTGTAGATCACATCGCCCAGCCGCGGGTTCCTGGCCCTGTGCTCGCGCGTCCAGGTGTCGCCGACCTTCACCTCCCGCCCCGGCAGCACGGCAAAGCGCAGCTCGTATACCTCCTGCCGCAGCGCGTCGGCCGTGAATGTGTCGCGCATGCGCTCGTAGAACATGTCGCCGCCGGCCGAATCGTCCATGGCCTTGGCGATGGGAACCCACCCGCGAGGCGCCGGGCCTTCAACATCCAGGCCAGATTCCGCGCTCGCTGTGCTCGTCTCAATGAGCCGCGCGGCCGGGATGGACGCCAGTCATGTAGGGCCGCGCTACGGCGTCTTCTTCTCCTTGGCCTCGTGCTCCTCCTCTTCGTGGCCCAGCGACTTGGCTTCCTTGGCCGTCACCTTGCCGGTCTTGGCATCCACCTCGGCGACCATGATCTTCTCGCCGGCCACGCAGTACACCTCGATCGTGAGGTTGCCCTTCTCGACCTCGCAGTAAGAACTCACGGCGGTGCCCTTGGTCTCCTTCTCCGCCATCTCGATGGCCTTGACCATGGTCGTCTTGTTGTCGGCCATGAGCTTGACCATCTCCTTGGCGCTGCCCAGGCACTTGCCGCAGTGCGCGTAAACCGGCAGCGCCACCAGTGCGACCACGCACACGCCCACGACGGAACCGATCAGCCAGCGATTGCGTAACATCTGTACGCCTCCTTGTGAAATGGAACACACCCCGTTCGCCGCGCGTACCTATACCACCGCCCGGCCCGGTTGGCAACCGCGCCGTGCCGCGACGACGCATGGGCACTGGTGCGTACGAGACCCGCGAAGGCTTCGATGCGCCGGAGAACTGGCGCATAGATTGCCGCAAAACGCAAGCGCGCAACCGCTCACGGCGGCTGGCCCGTTCCGCGCGCCGCGCACACCGCAGGCAGCGCGCAAGCCCTGGAACACACGGGGAAAAGCGACGACTCGCGCCGCACGCACGCGCGCGATTCCGACAGGCGGCGGCGGGATTCGAACCCGCGCATGACGGTTTTGCAAACCGTTCCCTTAGACCACTTGGGTACGCCGCCGTGTTGTTGCCTATGCAGCCGTGACGCCAGAGCGCCTTCAAGCCGCAGGCGATTCTAGTCGCGGCGGACCAGGCCGAGCAAGACGCACGGCGCTGGCGCCGGGGCTGACGCGTCAACGGGGCGGGCCTTCCGGCGCCACTTGAATTACGGCGCCTCTCAGAACCCCGCCTGCCAAGGGCGGGACCGCACCCGCAGCGGCAAGCGGTGCTTGGCGGACCGGGTTCTGATAGCCGGCCCAGCGCTATCAAATCCCGCAGCGGGGTGGCCGACTTCAGTCGGCGCGGCCGTTCTGGACGGCGCCTCTCTGGGTGACTAGGCTACCCCAGCGCTGCCTTACGAGCCGAGACGGCCGGTCGGGCACGCCCGGAAGAATGCATGAAGCGGTGGAAACACCCGGAGAGGTGCCCGAGCGGCTGAAGGGGCACGCTTGGAAAGCGTGTGTGCGGGTAACCCCTGCACCGCGGGTTCGAATCCCGCCCTCTCCGCTTTTGTTCTGGACCACCGTCTGCCGGCCGCGCTTCGACCGGCGCGCCGCGCACACGCGCGCGACGCTCAGCCAGGCCGGAGTGCAGGAGACGCCGTGCGCCTCCGCGCGCGAACGTCAAAGCTGCTGGGATGAATCGAGGGAAGGGAGGTGCGCCTCCGCGCGCGCGAGCGCGAACGGGAGCGTCCGTCACGCGACCGCATCCTTCACGGCGCCGCGGGCTGGCCGCTGAGGAACTGCTTGGTGACTTTCGACTTGCCGCCGATGATCGCACGCCGCACGAGCTGGGCCCCGGCCGGCGCCCGTGCGGCGGCCGGCGGTGCGGCCGGCGCGCTGGCGACCGCGCTCGGCGCTGCGGCCGGCTCGGCGAGCGGGGCGGCCTGGCCCAGTGCCCGTCGCACGTCGCGGGCCGCGACCAGGGCCGCGCCGCGCTGCCGGGCGCAGAACAGCCGCCCGTCGGTTGAGGCCAGAAAGATGCCGGAACCGCCCGGCGACGGCATGCCCAGCGCGAAGCCGGTCGCCGCGACCGAGTGCTGTACCTTTCCATCCGCGCTGCGAACGACGAGCAGCTTCTGGTCCCGGCTGAGGACGTACACGAACCGCGGGTCGACGGCCAGGGCCATGCGCCCCTCGGGCAGCCGCCAGCGGATTCGCGCCTCGCTCGGCACCGCCCCGGTGTGGATCGCCACCAGCCCATCGTCGGCGCTGAACTGATAGGCCACGTCGGGCGTGGCGAAGGGCGGCTCGTACAGCGGGCTGGAAAGCCGCGCCCGCCAGCGCCGCCCGCCGGTCGCCGAATCGAACAGGTACAGCGAGCGATCGCGGCAGGCAACGTAGACCCCGTTGTCATCCACGACCAGGTCGGCGGTCACCGAACCGCGCACCTGCACCGCCCATTCGCGCTGCTTGTTGCCCGCGACGCAGGAATAGATGTCGCCGCCTTCGCTGGCGAAGAACAGGTGGCCCCCGAAGAGCGCCGGCTGCCCCAGAACCTGTCCCGCCGCGCCCGCCTTCCAGGCCTCGAACTCCCAGTCCAGCGGGAACGCGTACACGCGGCGGTTGATCCCGCCCACGTAGAAGAACGTGCCGTCGCTGACCGGCGGCGAGCCGGCCGGGAAGCGGAAGAGAAACTGGCGGATCGGGCCGCCGTCGTAGCGGCCGAACTGCGTCAGCTCGGCCGGCGTGATGAAGATCACGCGCTCGCCCGCGTGGCACGGCCGCAGGATGCGGTACCCGCCGCGCGTCACACGATTCAGCCAGCGCAGGGCGCCTGTCGCGGCGTCCACGGCGTAGACGAAGCCATCCTGCGTGGTGACATAGATTTGGTCGTCGACCAGGTAGCTGTCCGCGACTTGCTGCCCCGCCGCCAGCGGAAGCTGCAATTGCCAGGACTTGACCAGGCCGGCCTGGTGGAGCTCGGCGCTGGACAGGAAATCCGCCTGGCCGCGCGCCGTCGCGGCCGAGGCCAGCAGCAGCAACAACGCGCCAATCTGCTGACACGAGGCGCCGGCGAGATTGCGCGATCCGAGCCGCGACCGTGAGGCAGCGTTCCCGCAGCGTGCGCCCCGAGGCGGACGCTTGCGCTTGCGTCTCTGTCCGTTGTATGCGCCGGCGGGGTCTGAACCGGCGGATAGTGTCAACATAACGCCTCCAGCCGTTCCGCTCCGATGGCGCCGGCTCATTGTCGGGTCCTTCGACCCGACCTACACGGCCGGCTGTGGGACGCCGCCCGCACGTCCGCTGGCGGATCAATCGCCCGGGTATGGTCGTCGCGGCGGCGAAATTCGTCAACCGCGGCGTTACGTCTTGCATCGCGGCCGCCGGGATTCTATTCTGCGCTGCGGCGGCCGGGCCAGGGTGGGCCGGCCGGTCATGGGCGCGGCGCCTGCGAGGCGAGGCACATCGAAAGGGAATGATCATGAAACGAGCGTGGAGAACAGCGGCAGGGGTGCTGGGCGTGGGGCTGTGGCTGGCCGGCGTCGGGTGCGGGCCGGACGCGAAGGATCAGCAGATTCAGGCCCTGCAGGAGCGCAAGAACCAGTTGGAGTCGGAGCTGGCCAGCAGCGAGGCGCAGCGCAACCGGGCGATGAACGAGAAGGACCAGGCGCTGCGGCGTTTGCTGGACCTTCAGGCGCAACTCGACGACGCGAAGCGGCAACAGGGTGGAGTCACGGAGCGGGAGGGCTGGACCTATGCCGGCCCGTTTGCCTGGACGGACATCCCGGAAGTTCTCCTGTTCGACTCGGGCAAGGCCACGCTGAAGCCGGGCGCCAAGGAGACGATCGCCCAGGTGGCCAGGAAGATCAAGACGGAGTTCCCGGATCGCAATGTTTTCGTGATCGGGCACACGGATACGGACCCGATCAAGTACACGGCCAACCAGTGGAAGGACAACCTCGACCTCAGTCAGGGCCGGGGCCGCGCCGTAGCGCTCGAGCTGTTGTCGCATGGCATCGACCCGGCCAAGGTCGTCGCCGGCGGCCAGGGCGAGTACAGCCCGAAGGCGCCCAACGACACCAGGGCCAACAAGGCCCTCAACCGCCGCGTGCAGATCATGGCCGTGGCCCGTCCCGTGGAGCAGCCCACGCAGGCGCCGACGCCCGGTCCGCGCGGCTGACGCGCGAGCGGTGAACGTGCGCGGCACCGCGGTCGGGCGGAGAGCGTTATGGAGATCCTGCCCGCCATTGACCTGCTGGCGGGCCGTTGCGTCCGCCTGGTGCAGGGCCGTTACGACCGCGTGATCGCGTACGAAAGCGACCCGCTCGAGGTGGCGGCGCGCTTCCGCGCCGCAGGCGCGACCTGGTTGCACGTCATCGATCTCGACGGGGCGCGCAGCGGCGCGCTCTCCAACCTCGCGGCCCTCGAGCGAATCGCGCAGACCGGAATGCGCGTCCAGTTCGGGGGCGGTGTCCGCGATGACAGCGCGATCCAGGCCGCGCTGGACGCCGGCGCCGAGCGCGTCATCGTCGGCACACGCGCCCTGGAGGATCCGGACTGGTTCCGCCAGGTCGTGCATCAGCCGGGCTATGCCCGCCGCGTCGCGCTCGGGCTGGACGCCCGGCTGGGCAAGCTGGCCGTGCGCGGCTGGACGCAGAGCACCGAGCGGACCGCGATCGACGTGGCCCTGTCCGTGGCGGGCTGGCCGCTGGCCGCCATCGTCTATACCGACATCGGCCGCGACGGCATGCTGCTCGGCCCCAATATCGACGCCATCCGCAGCCTCGCCGCCGTCGCACCCGTGCCGGTCATCGCCTCCGGGGGCGTGACGGACCTGGAGGACGTGCGTCGGCTGGTGCAGATCAATCTGGTCGGCGTTGTGATCGGCCGCGCGATCTACGAAGGCGCGCTGGACCTGGCCGATGCGCTGCGCGTCGCCCGCGCCGGCGCGGGTGAGTAGGCCGCGAAAGGCGCACCTTTCAGAGTCGTGAGCGCCAGCGAGCGGACACTCCGGGAGATTCGATGCCCATCCCGGTTACAACCACGTTCACCGTCGAGGGCTACCGCATCGCCAAGTACCTCGGCGTCGTCCGCGGCATCATCGTCCGCGCCCCCACGATCAAGCAGGGATTCTTCGGCGGGTTGAAGTCGATCATCGGCGGCCGCATTGGCGCCTACACCGAGATGTGCGAGCAGGCCCGCCAGCAGGCCTTCGAGCTGATGATCGACCACGCCGTCGCCCTGGGCGCCAACGCCGTCGTCGGCCTGCGCTACGACGCCTCCGACATCTCCGGCCGCACGAGCGCGGCGACCGAAGTGCTCTGCTACGGCACAGCGGTGGTGATCGAGCCGGAGACCTGAGCCACGCTGCAAGTCCGAGCCGCGACCGCATGAACCGGTAACGCAACCGAAGAGCCGCGGGCTTCAGCCCGCGCGGTCACGCCGCGCCGATTGAAGTCGGCCGCCCTGTCGGGCTTCAAAATAGCTGCCCTGTGCTCCATCAACGCATTGTCTTCGGGCCGCGGCAAATGGGGACGGCGAGCCTCCGGGCGAGCCACGGCTCGGCGGGAGCCTTGCCGTCCCGTCGGAACCCGAAAGTTGGACGCTGACGTACCTGGCTGAGGCTATCCGGCCGAACGGGCCGAGGACCGTTCCGCTCTGCCCGAATCGGCGAAGTCGCGCACCGCCGTCGGCCAGCACCAGACGTAGGTGAGGATTGCCCCGGCCGCCGCCGCCATGCCCAGGCCGGCCAGCACACGCGCCGGCGTGCGAAATTCCTCGGAGGAAACCAGCCAGGCTCCGACGCCGCAGCCCAATGCGAAGAGCATCAGGAAGCCCGCGGTCGCGGCGCCGCGGCCGCGGATGGAGCGTCCGCCCGGCACGGGCAGCACCTGGGCGAAGACGCCCTGGGCGCCGATCAACAGCAGTTGCGCGCCCAGTCCCGCCGCGACGCACCAGAGCGCCACATACAGCCACTCCAGCCCGGGCGGCAGCCACGCAGCGCCCCGCAGCAGCACATCGTACATCGACAGCGCCAGCAGCGCCCCGATGACCAGCGGCGAGTAATACGCCAGTCGTCCCATTTCCACTGGCCATGGTACCATTTGTGGTAGTGCACGAGTACGCAAGACAGCATCGCGGGACGCGAATGACCTGCATCGCCGTCGTAGGAGCCACCGGCGCCGTCGGGCGCGAGTTCGGCGTCGTGCTGAAACAACGCGGATTCTCCGCCGCACGCTACCGCCTGCTGGCGTCGCCACGCTCGGCCGGCCGCCGCATCGAGTGGATCGACGGTCCGGCCGAGGTAGAGCCGCTGTCGCCGCGCGCCTTTGACGGCGTCGAGCTGGCGCTTTTTTCTGCGGGGTCGTCGGTCAGCCGCGAGTTTGCACCGCTGGCAAAGCGGGCGGGAACGGTCGTGGTGGACAACTCGTCGGCGTTCCGCATGGACCCCGACGTGCCGCTGGTCATTCCGGAAGTCAACCCGCACGCGGCCGCCGCACACCGCGGCATCCTCGCGAACCCCAACTGCTCGGCGATCATCCTGGCCCTCGCCCTCTGGCCGCTGCACCGCGCGGCCAGGGTTCGGCGGGTCGTGGTCGCCACGTATCAGGCCGCCAGCGGCGCGGGCGCCCGAGCGCTGGCCGAGCTGGAGGAACAGACGCGTACCGTGCTGAGCGGCGGCCGGCCGCAGCCGCGTGTCTTCCCCGTGCCCTGCGCTTTCAACGTCTTCAGCCACAACAGCCCCGTCGGCCCGGACGGCTACAACCAGGAGGAGAGCAAAATCGCAGCCGAGACGCGCAGGATCTTCGACGACCCCGCGATCCGGATCGCCGCCACCTGCATGCGCGTCCCCGTCCTGCGGGCGCACACCGAGGCCCTGGCGATCGAGTTCGAGCGGCCCATGCCCGCGGCCCAGGCACGCGAGCTGCTCGCGCACGCGCCGGGCGTGCGCGTCCTCGACGACCCCGCCGCCAACCGCTTCCCGACGCCGCTGGACGCGACCGGCGGCGACGACGTGCTGGTCGGGCGGATTCGTCAGGACCCGACCGTGCCGGAGCAGCGCGGGCTGCAGCTCATTTGCAGCGGCGATCAGCTCCGCAAGGGGGCGGCCCTGAACGCCGTCCAGATCGCCGAACTGCTGGGCTTCGGCGCCTAATCCCATTGAAAATGCAACTTATGAAGCGTGGTATGGGCGTCCCGCCCGTCAGGGAACGGGCAAGATGCCCGTGCCACCCATGTTGCAGAATTGCGAGGCGCTACACTAGCTAGCAGGGGGCCTCGTGCCCGAGCCGGCGGCGCCAGCCCCGGAGGCGAAAAGACGCGCCGTGTGTAGCCAGCCTGCTGACCCCAGTACCCGCCTGCTGGGCGGCGTGCTCATCGGCGGCCGCAGCGCACGCATGCGCGCCCCCAAGCACCTGCTGACCTTCGGCGGCGAAACCTTCCTGGAGCGCATCGTCGCCGCGCTCTGCCCGCACGTCGCCGAGGTCGTTTTGCTCGGCGTCGGTGAAGTTCCCGCGCAGCTCGCGCATCTCCGCCGGCTGCCCGACGCCGCCGACGCGCACGGTCCGCTGGCTGGTCTGCTGGCGGCTTTGCGCTGCGGGATCAGCCTCCGGCCGGTCTTCTGCACGGGGTCTGGCCGGCCACTTGGCGCGGCGGGTTGTGTGGCAGCAGACCGGTCAGAGACCCGTCCCCCACCCACGTGGGTCTTCGCGCCCTGCGACGTGCCGCTGCTGACTTCTGATGCAGTCGCGTGGCTGATCGCACAGCGCGCAGCGGACCGCTGGGTCGTGCTGCCGCGCGTTCCTGGGGGATCGGCCTCCGGCCGGTCTTGCGTCGAGCCGCTGCTGGCCCTGTATGAGCCGCCCGCCCTCGCACTGCTGGAGCAGCTCGTCCACGAGCGGCGTGCCGCCCCGCGCGCGCTCGCCGGCCGCGAACACGTCGCCGTCGTCGAGCCGCCGCCCCACCTCGCCCACGCCTGGCGAAACGTCAACACGCCGGCCGACCTGGACGACCTGCAGCGCCATTCCGCCGCGTGCTGACAACCTCGCGCAACGGGTGGGCACGCGCTCCGAACCCCGAGCAGCGCCGGGCGTTCCAAAGCCGTTCATTCTCCCTCGGCGCTGTCGCCCGGCTGGGGCGCCGCCGCCGGCTCCCCGACCAATTCCGCCACGACGACGTTGCGCCCCGTGAAACGCTGGATGACGCGCATGCGCGCCACCTCGCGGCCGTCACGGCTCACAAGCACGTTCATCCCGACGTAGGCGCGCGCAAGCTCCAGCGTCGCCAGCCCCCGCTCCGCATCAAAGTAGCGCAGCGAGCCGCTCGCCGCCGGGAGCTGCTCGATCGCCTGAACGCGCCGCAGCGCCTGCAGCGCCTGATCGCGCTCCCACGCGCTGGCCCCCGCCGCCCCCGCGGCCTGCTCCAGCAGCTCCCGGCCGACCGGCGAATCGAGCGCCGCCAACCCCAGCGCCGCCGCGAAGGCCAGCGCTCGATCCCCGCTGCGCAGCAGCTCGACCAGCACCGGCTCACCGATCTCCAGCCGCAGCTCCGGCAGCACGGCCGCCGCCAACCGCTTCTGCCGCTCGTTTGCCTCCCCCAAAAACGCGCGCCAGTCCGCCGCCGTCAGCAGCGTGCGCTCCTCCAGGTATGCGGGTGTGTGGCGATAGTAGATCTCCAGCGTCAGCACACATAGCGCCGTCGTGTAGACGCGCCCACCCATGCGCCCCCAGCGGCCCCAGTTCACGCCGAACGGCGGCCAGCTCCCACGCGCATGCCGCTGGCCGCGGTCCTGAAGCGGCAGGACCGCGTCGCGCAGGCTCGCGTTCCAGCGCTCCCAGACCTCGCCGCCGAGCTGAAACATGGCCACGGTGCCGTAGTACCAGTAGTACTCGCTGTGCAGCTCGCTCGCGTCGCCGCCCTGAAATCGCGCGACGGACGGCGGCTCGGCCAGCAGCCGCGCCTGCTGCCGGGCGACCACGCGGCTCTCGCCGCGCCAGCCGAGCAGCAGCTCGCTGGTCATGCCCGCCGCCAGCACCGCCGGCCCGTAGCGATACACCGGCCGCAGCGTGGTCGGGTCGATGCGGAAGCCCGTGCCGGCGTCGGAATACCAGACCTGCCCGTCGGACTCGGTCGCGCGGGCGATGTGCAGGGCGGCCTTGATCAACGTCCGTCGCGGCACGTGCACACCCGCCGCCGCGCACGCCTGCAACGCCTGCACCGCCCAGGCGGTTACGGACGTGTCGTTGCGGCCGCTGTCGGGGCGTGGCACGTAGTCCCATCCGCCCTGCTCCTGCTGGCTGAGGACCAGGCGCTGCACCGCCCGCTCCAGCGCCGGCCCGACACGGGTGGTACGCGCATCTTGCCCGTCGTCACGGGTGGTACGGGCATCTTGCCCGTCGTCATGCCTGAGCGCGTAGTACTCGGCCAGCGCAAACGTCGCCAGGGCGTCGTTGTAGCCCGCCATGGCCTCGTCGGCCCCGAACCCGCCCGGATCCCGCTGCGCCCGCAGCAGCGCCGCAATCCCCGCCGCGACGTGCGCGCGGTACGGCCCCTCCGCGTCGGTATAGCCCGCGCCCAGGAACGCCAGCAGCGCCAGCCCCGTCAGGCCGACATCCAGCGACGGACCCGTGCGCGCCACCGCCTGCCCGGGGCAGCGGTCATCCGCCGGACAGCGCTGCGCGAACGCCAGCCGCCGCCAATACCCGTCGCGATCCTGATGCCCCGCCAACCACGCCAGCCCCAGCTCCACCGCGTCCTCCGTGCCACGCGTGCCGCCGAAACGCTCCGCACGCCGCTGCCGCGCATCACGCGAGCGGTCCAGCGCCGGCGACGACGACGGCGGCGCAGGCGGCAGCGCCGCCCCCGCCGGCCACGCCTCCCCCGCCTGCACCCAGCGCCGCTCGACCAGCGGCGGCTCGACCGCCCGATCCGCCGTCGGTCCGCGCGCGAACGGAGCGGCGCCGTCGCGCGAGCCCGGCTCGCCGGCCCAGGCCGCCGCCTGCGATGTCGACCGGGTGGACAAACTGGGCGCCGTGGCCGGCGGCTGCGGCGCAGCGGGTTGTGGAACCGACGGGATCTGAACCAGCGCCAGCGGCAGCGTGAGCAGCGCCAGGGCCAGCAGCGCGGTGCACGCCGCACCCAGAAGCGTCACCGGCGAGCGCGGGCGTCTGTCATTCATCCGGTGGCCTGTTGTCCGGTGTGCGCGACGCCGCGCGTGTGCGGGCGCACCGACCCACAGCATACCCGAAAGTCGTGAGGCGCCGGCCGAACGTCGAGCCGCGAACGTCTACGTGCGGTCGGCGCGGCGGACGGTGGCACGAGCGTCGGGGCCGCTGGCGTGCAAGTCGGAGAGAGAACAGATGGCCCGCCAGGTGGCCTGCGCCCGGTCGATCAGGCCGATGTTCTGGAGCGACAGCGAGAGGTGGCTGCGGATCGCGTCGCCATCGAGGCGGAACGGCTGCTGTTGCTCGAAGCGTTCCAGCGCCAGCTCGAAATGGTTCCGCTGCGCGAACAGCAGACCCAGGCGGTAGTGCGTCTCGACCGCGGCCTGGTCCAGCAGAACCGCACGCCGGAACGCGGCCAGCGCCTCCTCATGGCGGCTCTGCTCCTTGAGGCAGATCCCGAGCTTGATCAGCGCCTTGACGTAATGCGGGTTGATCAGGGTCGCGCGGCGGAACGCGTCCGCGGCCCCGCCGAACTCCCCCGTCTGCCGCAGCAACAACCCGTGGCGATAGTGCAGGTCCGCGTCATGCGCCAGCCGCCGCCTGGCGCGCGCGTGCCGCTGCAGTGCTTCCTTCAGCGCGTGCTCGCTCTCGGCGGCCGCGCTCGGGAAGGCGTCGCCCAGGTCGTCCTGTTCCGACCTGAGCTGCAACCGCACGGTCTCCGCGAACAGCAGCGTGCTGTTGGGCGCCAGGCTCTCGGCCAGGTCGAAAGTCGCCTGCGCCTCGCGCTCGCGGTCCGCCGCCACCTGTGCCACCCCCAGCCCCACGAAGGCCGTCAGCAGCCGGTCGTTCAGCTCGACCGCGCAGTTGAACGCGTGCGCCGCATCTGCGTACCGCCGCCGCCGCAAGTGCTGCGTGCCGAGCTTCACCGTCGCCTCGAGGAAGCCGGGATGCAGATCGAGTGCGGCACAGTACTGCTTGACGGCGTTGTGGTCGTCGCCGAGCTTGACGTACAGATCCCCCAGGTGCACGCGAAACTCGCTCACGCCGGGGTATTCCTCGATCAGCCGCTCCAGCGCGCCGATGGCCCGCCCCACGTCCGCTTCCGTCTCCAGCGCGTAGGCCCGCTCGAGCGCGTCCTCGGCCGACTCCGGCTCCACCAGCAACGCCCGCTGAAACGCGTCGACCGCCTCGTGCGGACGGCCGCGCTGCAGCTCCAGGTTCGCCAGCGTCAGCCAGACCTCCAGCTCCTCCGAGCCCAGCTCCGCCAGCCGCCGGTAGCACTCGATCGCCGGCACCCAGGCCCGCTCGCGGATCGCCAGCGCCGCCAGCCGTTCGTACGCGTTCCGCAGCCGCGGGCAAAGCTCCAGCGCCCGTCGATACGCGAGCTTGGCTTCGTCGAACGCTTCCAGCCGCTCGTGACAGAACCCCAGTCCGAACGCCAGCGCCGCGTCGCCGGGCTCGTACGGCTCGGCGATCTTCAGATAGCGGATCGCGTCCTCCAGACGTCCACGCTGGTCGTAGACGCAGGCCAGACCGAGAGCGGCGTAGCGTGCGGCCTGTGGGTGCTCCAGCAGCGAGCGGAAGCGCGTCTCAGCCTCGTGCAGCCGCATCTCGCGCAGGCAGGCCAGACCCAGTCGCACGGTGAGGTCGGTCGAAGTGGGCGACTGCGCATGGCGCGACGCCAGCTCGCTCACCTGGTCGTCCAGCGCGCCGGGCAACTGACTCTCAAACACGTCCAGCAGGGTTCCGAGCAGCCCGCGGCCGAGCGTCTCGAGCAGGTAGCTCATCGTCCCCCTCCGTCGGTCCCCGCCCGGCGTTTCGGCCCGTTCAGGCCGGCTCGCTGGCCGCCGCCGCGCCCTCCGCCGACGGTCCGGCCTCGCCCGGCGGGACGCGGAACGTCGACCCGCAGTACGGACAGCGAACGGTCTTGCCCCGCGCCGCCGCCGGCGCGCTGATCGCCCGCCGACAGCTCAGCTCCGGGCAGATCATCGTCACGCGCTCGGGCTGGTTGGCGGCAATGCGCATCGTTCCTCTGCGGCGGACCGGCGGCCGCACTTCGGCCTGGATCATGCCATTGCTCGACGACGCGGCGCTGCCCGAACGCCGCGCCGACGGGCCGGCCGGCGGCGCGCAGTCCTGCTGAGAGCATGCGATACGCGTGGCTGGCTTGGGCTTGAATCCGGCCCGCCGCCCGGCCGGCCGGACCGTCCGAAAATGACGCGAAAGAACCGAAGGCGGCGGGTGGCATGCTCTCGCTGCACTCAGCGTGCGCATGCTTGCGCGAGAAGTCTGCGGGCAATTGCCTGCTCACGCCGCCCCCGCGCGTGTGAACCCCGAGCAGATGGTCGTGGTGGTCGTCGGCCCGGCGGCGCAGGTCCAGGCCGACCTGGAGAAGACCGCCCCGCTGACGGTTGTCAGGTCCCCCGTCGATACCCTTCCGTTACGCCTAGCATCGACCAGCCAATTATGCTCTCGCAGCTTCCGCGGCAGGTAGACGTTTGATAGGCACTGTCACGGCTTCTCAAACAACGCCCGCTCGCGCAGCTCCACCGCCCGCTGCACCACCTCCGCCGTCGGGGGTATGGCCGCCGGCGTCAGCTCATACGTGGGCAGCTCGTGCACGTCGTGGATCGTGCCGGCAATCAGCGTCTCGGCGATCAGGTCGAACGGCGGCCACTGGTACCACGGCGGGTTGACGCGGTAGTGCGTTCGCAGCGTCTCGTAGCCCTCCTTGCGGAGCAGGAGGTCGTAGTCGCCGTACCACAGGAAGGTGAACTTCACCGGCGTCTGGCCGACCTCCTCGTCGTTGACGAACACGCGCGCCCCCGGCGGCTGGCTGCTGATCTTCATCGTGCGCTCGACGCACCCGCCGAGCAGCAGCGACGACGCGAGTACCGCCGCGGCGACACAAGGCCGAGCGGACAGCACTGGCGGGTGCGCTGCAGAACGCGCAGCGCAAGCAAGCGCTCTCCCGCTGCCAGTCCGACGCGCTCGCTGGCGCTTCGCGTTCTGATCCAGGCAGCTCATGTGGGCGCCTCGATGATCTGCACTTCGTGCATCGCAAGATCCCGCGTCGCGGCCGTGGCCCAGCCCGTGCCGGCCGCAGCGCTCGCCTCGGTCACCCGCGCCGGTTTACGAGGCGCCCGCATTCTATATCAACCTTGGCGATCCTGCAGCCGGGCTTGGTTCGGGGACCAGCCAAAAAGCCCGGCTGAAGCCGGCTGCAACCATCCTTTGTTGCCGCGACCCACCGGCTGAAGCCGGCGGCAAACGCCGGTCGGCTTGAAGCCAACCCCCGGGCGTGGGAGGGCGACACGCCTGAATGCACAAACTGTCACGCACCCCGGATTTCAGCCGCCGCCGCGCACGTACACCTCCCGCGCACGTCCGGTATCATGCGTGTTTCGGCACGCGGCCGTGCCGGCGACTGCGAGGGGGTACGCATGCCCCGCGGGCTCATCCGGGGAACAACGCCGGAAACTCTCCGCGAGTCGGCCGCCACGCGCGGCCGCTCCGCCCGCCGTCCGGCCGGTGCGTCGGCCGAGGCTGTGGCGGTGCGCCAGGCGTCAACCACGCCGGGCGGGACCAGAGCTGCCGCCCAGGCGCACGGGCCTGACGCCGCCGTCCGCTGGCTGGTCGTCCGCGGCGCCACCCACAACAACCTCAAGAACATCGACGTCGCCATCCCGCTGGGCCGCTTCGTGGGCGTGACGGGCGTCTCCGGCTCGGGCAAGAGCTCGCTCGTCAGGGACATCCTCTACGAGGCCCTGGCCCGCGACCTGAACGGCTCCAGCACCGCCCAGCCCGGCCAGCACCGCGGCATCGACGGCGAGCAGCACCTCGACAAGGTCATCTGCATCGACCAGACGCCCATCGGCCGCACGCCGCGCAGCAACCCCGCCACCTACATCAAGCTCTTCGACCAGATCCGCGACCTGTTCACCAGGCTGCCGGACGCGAAGCTGCGCGGCTACAAGCCCGGCCGCTTCTCGTTCAACGTCGCGGCGCACAAGGGCGGCGGCCGCTGCGAGGCCTGCGAGGGCAACGGGGCCAACCGCATCGGCATGGATTTCCTGGCCGACCTGTGGGTCACCTGTCCCGTTTGCGAGGGCAAGCGCTTCGCGCGCGAGACGCGGCAGATCCAGTTCAAGGGCCGCTCCATCGCCGACGTGCTCGAAATGGACGTCGCCGAAGCCCTCCAGCACTTCGAGAACATCCCCGCCGTCCGCCGCATGCTCCAGACCCTGCACGACGTCGGCCTGGACTACATCAAGCTGGGCCAGCCGAGCACGACGCTCTCCGGCGGCGAGGCGCAGCGCATCAAGCTGGCCCGCGAGCTGGTCAAGCGGCCCACCGGCCGCACGCTCTACGTGCTGGACGAGCCGACTACCGGCCTGCACTTCGAGGACATCCGCAAGCTGCTGGCCGTGCTGCACGGCTTCGTCGACGCCGGAAACACCGTCGTCGTGATCGAGCACAACCTCGACGTGGTCAAGACCGCCGACTGGATCATCGACCTCGGTCCCGAAGGCGGCGAGGCCGGCGGGTACATCGTCGCCGAAGGCACGCCGGAGGAGATCGCGGCCTGCGAGGGGTCGTACACGGGGGACGCGCTGCGCGAAGTGCTCGGCGCGAAGTTTGAAGTCAGAAGTCAGAAGTCAGAAGTGAGAACCTCCGAGCGGACGGCGTCGCCGCGCGGCGACGTTTCCGACTTCGTACTTCAGACTTCTGACTTCATCACCGTCCGCGGCGCACGCCAGCACAACCTCAAGGACCTCACCGTCTCCATCCCGCGCGACCGCATCACCGTCTGCACGGGCGTCTCCGGCTCCGGCAAGACCAGCTTCGCCATCGACACGCTCTACACCGAGGGCTACCGCCGCTACGTCGAATCGCTCTCGGCCTACGCGCGGCAGTTCCTGGGCCAGATGGCCAAGCCGGACGTGGACCACGTGGAGGGACTGTCGCCGGCGATTTGCATCGAGCAGAAGGCCGCCAGCCGCAGCCCGCGCTCCACCGTCGGCACGGTCACGGAGGTCTTCGACTACATGCGCGTGCTCTGGGCGCGCGTCGGCAGGGCCCACTGCCCGCGCTGCCAGGCGCCTATCGGCTCGCAGACGGTGGACGAGATCAGCGCGCGCGTGCTGAGCCTCCCGGCCAGCACTCCGATCATCCTGCTCGCCCCCGTGCGGCCCGGCGACAACGAAAGCTACGCCGCCCTGTTCAACCGCCTGAAGTCGTCCGGCTACACGCGCGTGCGAATCGACGGCGAAATCCAGCCCACCGCGCAGGCCACCACGCTCGATTCCCGCCGCAAGCACCGCGTCGAGCTCGTGGTCGACCGCACGGTGGTCAAGCCGACCGCCCGCGGGCGAATCACCGAGAGCATCGAGCACGCCCTGGCGCTGGGCAACGGCGTAATGACGCTGGTGATCGAGCCGCTGGAGCGGGACCAGGAGGGTTCAGGGTTCAGGGCTCTGGGGTCGGAACAGGGTGGTACGGGCGTCCCGCCGGTCGACGGGCAGGATGCCCGTAGCACCCCGAATCCGGAATCCAAGATCCAAGACACAGAATCACCAGCGCCGCGCGAGCTCATGTTCTCCCAGAAACGCGCCTGCACCCGCTGCGGCGAAAGCTACGAGGAACTCTCCCCGCACCACTTCAGCTTCAACAGCCCGATGGGTTGGTGCGAGACGTGCGAGGGGCTCGGCGTGCAGCGCGGCGCGCCGGCCGCCGCCATCATCCGCCACCCGGAGCGCCCGCTGCTGGACGGCGCCGTTGCCGGCTGGGGCCGTATCGACCCGCGCACGCCCTTCGGCCGCATGCTGACCGCGCTGTGTCAACATCTCCGCATCGATCCGAAAACCCCGCTGGGCGAGTGGTCGCACGAGCAGCGCCAGGCATTGCTGTACGGCACGGCCGGCCCGGGTGGTACGCGCGGCACGGGTGGTGCGGGCGTCCCGCCCGGCGATTCGTCGATCGACGGAACGTCCGCGTTCTCCGACTGGGCCGCCGGCGTCAATCCGCGATCCGCGACCCGCAGTCCGCAATCAACCCGCGATCCGCAAACCACAGCCCACAATGCCGGCGTCCGTTTCCACTGGCGCGGCTTCTTCCCCGCCATCGACGACGCCACCCGAAACAGTTGGTCCCTCCGCTTCCGACTGCACAACGTCGTCACCGACATCCCCTGCATCACCTGCCGCGGCGGACGCCTGCGACCGGAACCGGCGGCGGCCCGGCTGGGCGACAAGACCATCGTCGAAGTGTGCAACCTGCCGCTCGCGGAGGCGGCGCGCTTCTTCGCCGAACTGCGGCTGGACAAGCGGCAGCGCGAGATCGCCGGCGAGCTGCTGCACGAGATCACCAGCCGCCTGCAGTTCCTGATCGACGTCGGGCTGGAATACCTGACGCTGCACCGCGCCGCCCCGACGCTCTCCGGCGGCGAGGCGCAGCGCATCCAGCTCGCCAGCCAGATCGGCAGCGGCCTCTCGGGCGTGCTCTACGTGCTCGATGAGCCGACCATCGGCCTGCACCCACGCGACACACGCCGCCTCATCGACGCGCTTCAGAAGCTGCGCCGTCTGGGCAACACGCTGCTGCTGGTTGAACACGACCGCGAGGTGATCCATAGCGCCGATCGCCTGCTCGACTTCGGCCCGCGCGCCGGCCGCTTCGGAGGCGAAATCGTCGCCGAGGGACCGCCGGAGCAATTGCAGACCAGGGTGGTACGGGCGTCCCGCCCGTCCCAGGACGGGCAACATCTCCGCGCCGCCCTGGCTGTCAGAGCCTCCGCGGATACCGCCGATCTCGAGCCACCCTCGCTCACGCAGGGGTATCTCGACGGCACTCTGGCCATCCCCATCCCCGCCAACCGCCGCCCGATCGACCCCGAAAGCTGGCGAACGCAGCCAGCCTACGAACGTCCGTCGCGCCGACGCAGGCGTGTGGGACAGCCGCCCGCGGCTGCCCCGGTACACCCTGGTGCCAGACGGGCGCGGCCAGCCCACCCGCACGCCAGCCCGGACGCACCCGTCCCCGCCTGGCTCATCGTCCGCGCCGCCCGACACAACAACCTCAAGAACCTCGACGTCCCCATCCCGCTCGGACGCTTCCTGTGCGTCACCGGCGTCTCCGGCTCGGGTAAGAGCTCGCTCGTCAACGACATCCTCTGGCCCGCCGCCGCCAACCGCCTGCACATGGCCAGCCTCACGCCCGGTGCGCACGAGCGCATCGACGGCCTGGAGCACATCGACAAGGTCGTCAACGTCGATCAGTCGCCCATCGGCACCACGCCGTCCAGCAACCCGGCCACCTACACCGGCGTCTTCGACCTGATCCGCGAGCTCTTCGCCCGCCTGCCCGACAGCAAGGTCCGCGGCTACGAGGCCAAGCGCTTCAGCTTCAACCGCCCCGGCGGCCGCTGCGAGGCCTGCGAGGGCCAGGGGCAGAAGTGCATCGAGATGCACTTCATGCCCGACGTGTGGGTCGAGTGCGAAGTCTGCCACGGCCGCCGCTACAACCCCGAAACGCTCGCCGTCAAGTTCAAGGGCCGCAGCATCGCCGACGTGCTTGACCTGCGCGTCCGCGACGCGCTCGACCTGTTCGCCAACGTGCCCAGGGTCCGCCGCCTGCTCACCTCGCTCGCCGAGGTCGGCCTCGACTACCTCCAGCTCGGCCAGCCGGCCCCCACGCTCTCCGGCGGCGAGGCGCAGCGCGTTAAGCTGGCGGCCGAGCTGGGCAAGCCGGACACCGGCCGCACGCTCTACATCCTCGACGAGCCGACCACCGGCCTGCACTTCGATGACGTCCGCAAGCTGCTGGAGGTGCTGCACCGCCTGGTCGACCTGGGCAACACCGTGCTCGTCGTCGAGCACAACCTCGACGTGCTCAAGAACGCCGACTGGATCATCGACCTCGGCCCCGAGGCCGGTGACGCCGGCGGCTGCATCGTCGCCATGGGCACGCCGGAGGCGATCACGAACTCAGGCGTGACGAAGTCAGAAGTGAAGAAAAGCCCCCGCGACAGCGGTGCGAGCGGCGCGGCCATCGGGAGATCGGAAGTCGGAAGTCAGACGGCAGAGGTTGGGAGTCAGGAATCGCGAGGTCCCGGCGCCGCCACGCCCCTTACCTCTGACTTCTTAATTCCGAATTCTGAATTCCCCTCCCACACCGCCGCCGCCCTCCGCCCCATCCTCGCCGCCGGCCCGTACGAAACCCGCCGCCGCTACGACGCCGCCTCGCACGCCGAGCAGCAGATGAAGATCGAGAAGGCCGGCCTCGGCGACGTCGGCCGCGAGGTCCGCATGCCCTGGCAAATCGACGGCCGACGCTGGCACCTGCTCGACCGCACCGACCGCGACGGCAAGCCGCGCCGCTGGGAGCCGGCCGCGCTGGAGTACGTGATCGATCTCGTCGAGCAGATCGGCCGCGAGCTGGCCCGCGCAACGGGAGGGCGAGGCTCCCGCCGAGCCGTCAATCCGAACCCCGAGCGGCAGCCAGGGGCCGAACCTCCGAACCCCCAGCGGCAGCGAGGGGCCTTGGCGCACGCGCACGATCCGAACCCTGCCCGCCAAGGGCAGGGCCATCACCCGAGCTCCGATGAAGCGCCCTCCACCCCTTCGTTGCTCCGTCGCCCCGCCCTTGACGCACGGAGGGGTCAAGCGTCCGTCCCTACGTCCCTCTTCTCCCCCACCAACTGGAACAACCGCGCCAGCGTCGAGATCACCGCCCCCGACGCACCCGTCTGGTTCCTGCACGCCCTCACCGGCGGCGAGTGGCTCCTGGAGCTGTACTTCCGCGTCCCGCAGGGTGGCACCGCCGTCTCGCCGCTAAGCTTCGACCCCCGCGACCTCAACCGCCGGCTGGGGCTGAAGACGCTCGACGAGCGCACCGACCTGCCGATCTACGGCGACTGGCCGCGGGTCGAGGTCCGCCCGCGACACGACGGCTTCGACGCCGTGGCCATCTACGTGCACGACAAAGCCGAGATCGCCACGCCCGCCTTCCGCCGGTTCGTGAAGGACACCGCGAAAGCGTACCTGCGCATGCTGCACCGGGAGTTTTGACCGTACCCCATCGGCCCCTCGCTCCCCAAGCGCCATACTCTCATTCGCAGCGCCCTGGCCGCCCGTTGTGAAGATGGGGAAGACTGCCGACTGGGGGCCGCGCAACATGGCCATCTTGGCAACCTTCCCCGCGCAGCCTCAGCGCGACGGCTCCGGGTTCACAGGGATCGCGGGGCTGATCGATCGCGCCCCGGACGGCTTGTGCTGGCTGAAGCCTCACAGTACTTTCTGGTGACATCTGAGCCTTGAACGCTGATTGACTCTAACTTTGAACTTTGAACTTTGAACTCTGAACCGACCCCATGCTCTCCCTCCTCCCGCGCCGCGCGTTCTTCCGCTTCGAGCTGCCCATCCGCTATCTGCCCGGATCGCCGCTCATCGACGGCAACCTCCGCAAGTGGGACGCGCGCTACCTCGTGCCGCCGCTGGTCGAGCTGGAGGATGAGCGGCCGTTCGCCGACGTCTACTGGGCCTGGAACGAGCAGGGAATGTACGTCGCCTTCGATGTGCCCGGCCGCAGCAGCCCGCCCACCTGCGACCCCACGCACTGGTGGAAGAAGGACGGCGTGCGCATCTGCATCGACACCCGCGACGCACGCGATAACAAGCGCGCCACGCGCTTCTGCCACTTCTTCTACGTGCTGCCGCGCGGCGGCGGGGCCGGCGGGCGCGAGCCGGTCGTGGGCCTGCACCGCATGAGCCGCGCCAAGGAGTCGCCGCCGGCCGTGGACGTGCGGCTGATCAAGGTCGGGGTGCGAACGGACCGCACGGGCTGGTCGATGGAGGTGGCGATCCCGGCCGCGTGCCTGAACGGCTGGGACCCGGCGGAGCACGCGCGGATCGGCGTGTTCTACAAGGTCAAGGACACGCAGCTTGGCGTGCAGCATCTGACCGTGAACGACGAGCTGGGCTGGAACACCGACCCCAGTACATGGGCCACCGGCGTGCTCGTGCGCGGGTAGGAGCGGCCGAGCGTGTGGCTCACTGGCCGCAGCAGGAGCAGCCCAGGTCTCCGAGCAGGATGCCCAGATCGGCCACATTGACGCAGCCGTCGCGATCCAGGTCGGCATCCGGCAGGAAGCCGCTGTCGCCCGCGCACAGCCACGACCCCAGCATCGCCGCGAGATCCGCCACCGTAGTCAGCCCATCACGCGTCACGTCGGCCAAGCAACTGTTGGGCCAGATGGCCAGCTCAAGCAGCCGCACGTCGTCATCGCCCAGCAGCGACGGTTGTGGCGTCGGCCCGAAGCCGCCGATGATCTCCGGCAGCGTGTTCCCGTACAGGTCGGCCAGTGCGAGGTTTCGCGGTCGGAGAATATGGTCGAGGGGGTTCCCTGCTACCAGGCCGGTCGTGTCGATCGGCGTGGGCTGGAGCCGCTGCCAGGCGCTAATCCCGCGGCGATAGAGCGTCAGCTCGATCTGGTTCGCGTCCGCCTCGTCGCCAGCCTTCTGTTTGGTCACAAAGTCCGGATCGCCGTCGCCGTCCAGATCCGCGACGGCAGCAGCCATGCCGAGCACGGGCGACAGCGCGGCATACCCCGTGAGCGTCTGCGCGCGCGCGTAATCAATGCCAGCGTCGCCGCACGGCTGCCATACCTCGACGCTGGTCCCATCGCGATCCGTGACGAGCAGTGTAGGCCGGCAGTCTTGGCGGACGTATGCAACCGCCAGGTCCGAGGGACGGAACGCCGGATGCTCGACATGGACGTCGAACCGCCCCGTGCTCGGGTTGAAGTTGTGCCAGAAGACGAGGACCGGTTCGGCCAGCGGCGGGATTTCGCCGGAGTAACACAGGTCTGGCCGACCGTCACCATCGAAGTCGGCCACGGCCATGGCCCACGTCTCCTGCGTAGCCGGCGCGTTGGTTCCCTCCCAGTTGGCGCCGGCGCGGGTCATGTTGCTGATCGTCGAACTCGTTCGCCAAAAATGGATCAACTGCTGATTGATCCGCAGGTAGGGGTCCGCGAGGTACGCCAGTTCGTCGCGCCCGTCGCCGTTGAAGTCGGCCGCGATGCCCCGCGGAGGCGTGAGACGGTTCAGGCCGTTGCTGCCACCGATCGGGAACCTCAGGAACGTGTTGAACACCCGGCCGCCGAGGTTCTCGATGAACCAGACCTCGTCGCCGGTGTGGGCAGCGACCGCGATGTCCTGGTCTCCGTCGCCGTCGAAGTCGCCTACGGCCAGCGAGGCGGTTCCGTTCCGAAAGATGGACAGGGACTCGATGATGTCGGGCACGAAGAGGTTGAAAGAGACGGTGGGCGTGAAGCCTCCGCTGCCGTTGCCGAAATACAGCGTCAGGACCCGCAGGTTGCTGTAACGGTTCTCGTTGTCGGTCGCGAACCAGGCGACGGCGATGTCGGCGCGGCCGTCGCTGTCGAAGTCCGCAGCGGCTACGTCGGAGATCGCGGCGTTGTCGAAGTTGCTTGCGACAGCGGCAACGGTGATGCGCAGGGGCAGCGATTGGAAGAGCAGCGCAGACCGACCGGTGCCTGGTCTGGGGTCCGAGGGCAACGCCATCGGGCAAGGCGTAAGGCAGTCGTCTGCGCGTAGACTCCCCGCCCAGGCCCAGACCAAGACCGCAGACCAGCGAAAGGCTCGCGACAGCCGCGGGCGTCCCAACTCGACCTCTCCGATCGCGATCAGCCTACACAGAGTGGCCCGGAGAGTCGAGCCAGTGATGGCGTGAACCCGGCGGGCGATGCAGGCTGCCGGGCCCCTCTCAACCGACACCCGCCCGGGCCCCCAGGCCTGATCAATCGCAGTTCGAGCCAAACGCGCTCAGAACGATCACCAGATCGCCGAGGCTGACGCAACTGTCCCCGTCGATGTCAGCCTCATCAGCGAACTCGCTGTCGCCCTGGCATAACCCGAAAGAATCGAGCGTGATGCTCAGGTCCACCAGGTCAGTGCGACCGTCGTCGTTCAGGTCGGTTGGACAGATCGAGGGCACCGGCACCTCTAACCGGCACGTCGCCTGCGCCAGGTCGTTCGGCGTCAAGCTGAACGCCAACTCTACGCTCAGGGCGTCGACGGGCGAACCGACGGCACGGAACCCGGACGGTGGATCGTTCTGTGAGGCCGTTGCCTCCCCGCCGTTGCTCGCAAAAATGAACCCGATCAGGTGCGTGAACCGTTCCTGCACCGCGCCATCGTACGTGTAGCCCCGGAAAGCCCCCGTGCCCTGCGTGCCCACGCCCGTCAGCAGAACGTAGTTCTCGTCCAGGTCGTCGACCGTGAACGTCGCCGAGGCCCGCGCCTCCGCGTCCTGCTCGGCGACGTGACCTGTTTCCAACGTCGGGGTTTGTACGACGAATGTCGTCGTTCCGCCTCCACCGGCGATCAGGATCATGCTGATGTCGATCGTGCGGGTGGGACCGAGGGTGAGGTGCACAGAGGATGGGGGATAGAGGATACCGACGAGGTCGCCCGTGTCCTTGTCATAGAGCATCGCCGGCTCGTTCTGTTGGTAGAAATAACACTGACACGCCTCGTCCCACTGCCAGTCGTCCGCGTCGATCTGGAAGAAACCATACGCAGCCTCATTCCAAGCCTCCACGGTCAGATCGAGGGGTGGTTGTTGGGCAAGCGCGGAATGGCAAACTGAAGCGACGCACGAACCCGCGATCAAAAACGGCCCGACAAGTCTGATAAGGCATGCGCTCCCCGCAAACATCCTCCCGCCCTCCTTCACGCGCGCACACCAACCGAAGTTGTTTTACGAACGACGCCGCAGATGGAACAGCACGCCGAACGCCAGCAGAACGACCGCGGCCGGCTCCGGCACAATCACGTAAAAGCCCGTCCCGCTCGCGGAATCGCGCGCGCTGAGATCGAAGTCCAGCACGGCCTGCATGCTGCTGACCGAGCCGGCGATCGTCTGCAGCCCCGTGTTCAGGTTCCCGGCGCTGCTGCCGCCGACCGAGCTCACGGAGATGGAGGGAATCCCCTCCGCGAAGATCGAGCTGCCGTTATACCGGGCGACGAAGGAATTCACGCCGCCGGTCCCGGCATTCCCGCTCAGCGACGCCGATCCGCTCGCGTCCGAGTCGCTCAGCGTCAGCCCCACGCTGGCGACCGCATCCGGGTTGTTGATCGCCGGGAAGAGCACCTGTGCCAGCGTGAGCGTAAACGTCGTCGGCAGGGTGCCGGCCGTCAGGTTGAAGTTGGTGAAGATCGTCGGGTCGTTGCGCACGGTCAGGCCGATGTTGTTGACCGCGCCGATCTGCGTCGCACCCGACCAGAGCCCGATGCCGGCGCCGGAGTACGAGTATGAGTCGTCCTCCGGGTTGTACGTCACGTCGTTCGTGAGAATCTCGTATACGCCCGTCCCGGCGGTGCTGGTGGCTTCGATCCGAAGGAACACGTCGGAAACATCAGCGAACGCATTCGCGCCCACGAGTGCGAACGCCAGTGCTGCGACGCACCGGGTCGCCCGGCCTGCCACCTGATTGCGGTAAACCATCACTGCTCTCCTGTCCTCGCCAGAAGCTTCCTTGGCTCGCTGAACACGTCCCTGTAGCAGGGGCCGGACCCGAGTATTCGAGCCGGCCCCGCGCGGAGCAGTCCTCTGTGCCGAGACCGGCCTCTGCTAGCGTCGCCGCAGCAACCCGACCCCCAGCATAAGCGGCACGAGGCTCGCCGGCTCAGGAACGATGACGTACGTCGTCGTCCCGCTGGCCAAATCGAACGGCGTAAGCGTGAAGCTGACCAGGGCACTCATGTCGTTAACCGCCCCGGAGATCGGCTGAAACCCGCCCCCAGGCGGCTGTTCCTCGGTCGACGTGTTCGTGCTGAACGGCCCCGCAATGATCTGCTGATGCAACTCGGCAAACGTCGTGCCCGACACGGTCCCGGCGAAACCGTTGTACTGGGCCAGGTAGGCGCCGCCCGCACCACCGGGGTCACCGATCCCCGTGAGGGTCGCGCCGTTCCCGGTGAAGTCCGAGACTGAGTAAGCGGCGCTGGCCGCGCCGTCCGGATTGTTGAGCGTGGGGAAGCTCAGCAGGGCCGAGGCGATCATGAACGTGGTCGTCGTGCCGCCCGCCTGCACAGAGAAGTTCAGGCTGACGACCGGGTCGGTGAAGTACTCGATGCTTGTGATCGCGCCCAGGTCGGGCGGATTGAGCGTCGCCACAAGTTCGTTGTTGTCCGGGTCGCGAAGCTCGGTCATTTCGGACAGTTCAAACGACCAGCGGTCGCCCGTCCAAACGACCTCTGCCGTGTACGAGGCAGAGTTGCCGTTGGTGTCGGCCGTCAGGATCGTCAGGCCGTGACCAGCGATGTCCGCGCGGGCCGTCGCGAGTGTGAGCGACAACAGCCCCAGCCCGAGTGCACTAGAGATTATCCGGGGAATCGGCGGGAACATCCTCTTCTCCTCCTTAGGCAAGCGAAAATGCCTAGGGGCATAATAGCCCCCACGCAGACCGGTGTCAATGCGAAAATCCGTTTTTGTGCCCTGGTCGCCGGTGGCCGCCGGCAGACCCATCGACGAAACCGGGGGAAATCGCATAACCTACGTAGTCACAAGCAGATATGTTTGTCAGGCCGACCCGGGGTTATCCCTCGCACACGTGGATTCCCACCTCGAAGGTTCCGGACAAGACGCGCCGGCTGTGAACCACCGTCCCGTACAGGCAGGTCGGCTCGCCCCAAAGGTGCGGGATCAGCAGCTCGACCTGCGTCCCCTGCTCGATCGCCCGCGAGAGCTGGATTGCGACACCCCTCGGCGAGAAGTTGACTGTCTCGCCGATCAGCGTGACCGGTTCACCGCCCGCCGCGGCGGCCGCCCGGAGCCGACAGGGGACGCGGTGAGCCACGCGGCTGTCGACTCGCTTGACCGACCCCCTGCTGTGCCCGGTCAGGATCGCGGCCCCGACGGCCAGACTCGACATGCGGACGCCTCCTGCGTTGGTGCTGCACAGTTGTTATCGTCGCAGAAGCGCCGTTGAAGTTGAGCGAAAAGCCGGATTGCGCGGGGTAGCGCACGTCGACTCAGCCAGCCACGGCCTCCCCGTCAGAGAGGACCTCGTAGCGCGTGTGCTGATCGACCGCGACGGTCGTCATCTCCCCGTCGCTTTTCCGGAGCTGGATGCGGTACAGCCAAAGCCGGTCATCCTTGCCGTGCGCAAACCAACTCCCTGTCTTTTCAGGCCTTATGTCGACCACCGTCCCGGTAATCTCATTCTCCCAGTCGCCCTCGCGACGCTCGATCCGCTGGTAAACGCGAATCCGCACGCCGGGCCGAATCGGCTGCTGGCCGGTTTCCGTCATCGCTACTCCCGTTCGTCCCGCGAAACCCCAGGCGTCGCCACCCGACCGCGGCGCCGATCGTGGCCCGGTCGGCCGACGGTGCATCGCCCCTGTCCTTCGTCGGACTGGGTTCTGTCTGAGGCCGCCGTCAAATCATGACCCGCCGGTTGTAGATATACCACTCGAGCAGAGCAACAAGCAAAGCCGCCCCGACAAACCAGCGCCAGATCTCCGGCGTCGCCGTTCGGATGCCCTCCTGCATCTGCACGGTCTTGCCGCCGATCTCGACCGAGCGAGGTCGGATGTCGCTCTCACGAGCGTCCAACAGATTGACGGCAAAGCGGTTACGGCCGTCTTCGCCCGGTTCCACCGCGTACAGGCCCGCCCGGTGAGTACCGGCGTAGCGGGCTGACCCATCCGTATCGGGCCTTAGAGGGACGCGCCCGCCGTCCGGCCGGACCAGTGTCGCCGACTCCGTTCCTGCCGGAACCTGAACCCGCAGCGTTTCACCCGGTCGAACGCTCTCCGCCTCGCCCGCCGCTCCTCCACTCCCGCCGAGATAGGTTATCGCGTTGTACATGAAGATCGGGAAGCTGAGCAACCGCCACCAGGTGCTCTCCTCGACCGCAAACGCGAGAATGAGATACTGCCGGCCTTCGCGGGAGAGCCGCGCCAGGACCGGCCCGCGCGGCCCTTCGACCAGCGTTTGCGACCCCTGCGGCAGCACCAGCTCCAGCGCCTTGGCTGCCATCACGTACTCCAACGCCACGTGCCGCAGGATGGGGTGTGTCTCATCCCACCACAGCAGGGGCACGTTCTCAAACGTACTCGCAGTCTGCACGCCCTCGACCTGCGGCACGGCGGCGAAGAAGATGTAGTTGCCCGCCGGCAGACGTTTCGTGCTGTGCTTGTCGAACACGACCACGTCGTACAGCGAGCGGCCCTCGGCTTCGATCTGCCCCGCAGGAGCGATCTCGTACTGCTGCGGAGTGAGGTGATGCCACCGCTCCAGCGGCAGGTTGTCCAGTACGCGCTCGAGGAAGAAATTGCCGGCGCTGACCAGCAGCACGCGAAGTTTGCGCGGCGGCGGGACCACGGCGAACGCGCGGTTGTCGACCGGCAGGGCGTCGTCGCGCACCACCCGCACTTCGAGGTCCGCGGCGGTATTCAGCGTGAGATCGAACGTCAGCGATGCGCCGCTGGAATCGTGCGCCGCCGCTGGACCGCTGGCAGCCCCCTCGGCCGCATCGCCGCGCGTCAGGGCGGCGCCGAGCGCGACCGGCTCGACGCGTTGCAGCACGCCGTTGACGTACAGGGCCACGTCGGCCGAGATGGGTTCGGGTCCGAAGTTGGCGATCTGGGCGAAGACGGCGAGCTGCTCCGGCTGCTCGTAGTTGCGCTGTGTGCGCAGGGCGGTGACGCCGACGTTGTCGCGTGCTTCGCCGACCTGAACTAGCGACACGCGGTCCGTCCGCAAGGCCGTGTCGGCGGTCGAAGCGGCCCCGTCCGAGATGAGCACAATCCGAGAAGCCTGCTCCGAGGTTTCCGGGGTCTGCTCCTGCGTGGTCTGCACCATGTACGTCTCGGCCAGGGCCAGCGCCTCGGCCAGGTTCGTGCCGCCGTCGGTCGGCTCGATCCGTTCGATGAGCTGCACCAGCTCGCCGGTGTTGGTCGTGAACGGGGCGATCACCTGGGCGCGCTCGGCGAACGCGATCACCATCACGCGCGTCTGGGCCGGCGCGCCGCCGAAGAACAACAGCCAGCGGCTGCCGGTGCGGTTGAAGGTCTTCACCAGGCGGACGGCTTGCTCCTTGGCCAGCTCCAGCCGGGTCTGGTTGCCCTCGCGCGCGTTCATGGAGGCCGAGCGGTCGATCAGGATCACGACGCGGCTTTCGTTGCTCACGGACGTCTGGATGATCGGCCGGGCCAGGGCCGTCACGCCGGCCGCCAGCACCAGGAGTTGCAGCAGCAGCAGCAGGTTCTTGCGGAGCCGCTGGAACGGCGCGTTGACCCGCAGGTCCTGCACCGCGCGGCGCCACAGCAGCGTCGACGGCACCGTCTGCTCGCGGCGACGCAGCTTGAGAAAGTACAGGATGATCAGCGCGGGGATGACAACCGCCGCGATGCCGAGCGCGACCCAGGGGTTGAGGAAGCTCACGCGCAGGCCCTCGCTGGGATTCTACCGCCGGCCCGTCGCTGACGCTCCCTCTGCGAATCTGATCGCGGTGGTCAGGAATTTCAAGGCGCTCCAGTGGGGCGGGTCGGCGGTCGCACGTCGGCGTCCGGCACCGGTTGTGCCGAACGCCGACAGCAGCACCGCCAGATCGCTCAGATCCACGTCGCCATCGCCGTCGAGGTCGCCGTCGGCGTACGTTGCGCCGCTGGCCGTGCCGAAATGCGCGAGCAGGATCGGGCCGGTGGTGCCCCGCAGCGTCCAGGTCGTACCGTCCCACTCCCACGTCTCGCCATCCAGGCCGGGATCGCCGCCGCCAAAGAGCACTGTCACGCCGCGCGCGCTGCCCCGTTCACCGCTGTGCCGCTATGCCACGGTTACCGGATCAGCCCCCGCTGTCGCAAGTAGTTCAGCACCAGCGTGTCGAACGGCACGCGCGTGCTCGTGAACAGATATGTGATCCCCCGCCGCGTGCAGTAGTCCTTCAGCTCCATGCAGTACGCCGTCAGCATGGCCTTGTACTTCTTGAGCAGCGGCTGGCTCACGGTCACCTCGGCTACGTCCTCGTCCTCCACATCCACCAGCTTCAGGTCGCCCGCCAGCCCCGGCTCGATCTCCTCCGGCGACAGCACCTGGATCACGTACAGGTCGAAGTCGCGGCCGATCAGGTAGCGCATGCCGTTGGCGTAGCCGCCCTTGTCCATGAAGTCGCTGAGGATGACGACCACGCCCTTGCCCCCGTGCCGCAGGGCGAAGCGCTTGGCCACCTCGCTGAAATACGACGTGCCCTCCAGCGGGATCGGCTCCAGGAACTGGATCACCCGCGAGACCATCCTTCGCCCGCGGACGCCGCGCATCTCGTGCGAAAGCGCGTTCGAGTATCCGTACAGGCTCACGCGGTCGTGGTTCACCAGCCCGATGTACGCCAGCGCCGCCGCCACGCGCTTGACGTAGAGCCCCTTGTTCGGCGTGCCCCAGTCCATGCTCCTGGACACGTCGAACAGCACGGTGACGTTGAGGTCCTCCTCCTCCAGGAACAGCTTGAGCAGCAGCCGCTCCAGCCGCGCGTAGATGTTCCAGTCCAGGAAGCGCAGGTCGTCGCCGACGACGTAGTTGCGGTAGTCGGCGAACTCGACGCTCTCTCCGCGGCGCTTGCTGCGCCGCTCGCCTTTGATGCGGCCGACGAAGATCTTGCGCGACAGAATCTCCAGCCGGTCCAGCCGCGTCATGAACTCGGCCGACAGCAGCTCCTTGTCGTCGTCGGCCGGTCGCGGGCGGGGCGTGGTCGCCATGCACCGGATTCTACACGCCTGCCGCGGCGGGCGTGGAGCGGGCCGCGCGCGCCGCGTGTGGCACAGCCGCCCTCGGCTGTGCTTGCGGGCCTGCCAGCCGTTGCCCGCTGGAATAGCCCTTGCCCGCCTGAATGGGCTTGCGCGACACAACCCGAATCAGAACGCGAAGCGCAAGCGAGCGCGCTTCCGGCAGCGCTTGCTTGCGCTACACCCTCTGATCCCTTGCTTGCGTGCGCATGCTGATTGCCCAGGTCGTCTAGCCGTCGTCTACTCGGAGTCCGGCGCCGCCGCGTCCGCCGCGGCGTCCCTGGGCGTGAACACGCGCAAGTCGCTGATCCGGGCCGCGACTTCGACGCCCTCGCCGTTCACGTACACCGACCGCGTGTACTTGACCGTCGTCCCCGGGTACAGCGGTCCACGCCACTCGCCCTCGTCGAAAGCCAGCGGCGTCGCGGCATACGTGCGGAAGTCCTGCACCGGCACGCCGCGCTCGTCGTCGACGACCACGTCCAACGCCAGCAGGGACACGATCTGGTCGCCGGTGTTCTTCACCTCCACGACCGCCAGGCTGCGTTTGCGATCACGGCGGGCGGGCTCCAGCCGCACGGTGTATTCCAGGCGGTCGCGATACTCCGGCGCCCGGCGGTCGGACAGTGCGTCGGCCAGGGTGGGCGGCAAGGCCTCCTTCCAGCGCGGCAGGCCCTGGAGCACCTCTCCGCCGAGCGTCAGCGCGTTCGACGCCTGCCGGTCGAGGATCCGCAACGCGGTGAAGCCCAGGACGGACCCGCACACGACGCAGGTCATGAGCAGCCCGAATACGCCATAGCACAATGCGCTCAGAAACCCGCTCTTCTTGACGATCACGGCCGGCATGCTGGTCATGGTCAGCCTCCTAACCTGCGTTTGCTGCAACCCTTACGGCCGCCGTGCAGCGGCCGGCTCCCCCGGTATTCGTTGCGGCGGCGGGATTATTTGCGCACGGCGGCCCAAACGCGCACCGGGCCAGACGACCTTCAGCCGGTGGACGCGACCTTGTAGAATGAGAGAAAGCGTCCACGAGGCACGCATACGTCACACGGCGACGCCCGCGAACGAACGATGAACCCAACGCGTCTGCATTCGCGCGTCCTGCGGGTCTCGCCACGACTCTCGGCGGTCGTGAGCGTTTCGTTGGTTGCCGGGTGCGCTCCGCCGGGGTTGCTGGACGCGCCGAGCAAGGAGGCGTTGGAGCTGGCGCTGACACAGACGATCATGGACCCGACGGTGACCTGCGAGGAGCTTCGCGCCAACTTCCGGGTGGAGTACCTGCCGCTCGTCGAGACGCCCGACCAGGCCGGCCTGGCCTACGAGGAGCACTGGATCCCGACGCCCGACGGCGAGTTCCTGCACGTCTGGTATCTGCCGACCGTCCTGGACCGCGGCACGGTGGTCCTCGCCCAGGGCGCCGCCGGCGCCATGCCCTGCTACCTCTACCTGGCCAAGCTCATGATCGACAACGGCTGGTCGCTGGTCATGTTCGACTATCACGGGTTCGGCGCCAGCAGCGGGAGGGTCGCGCTCGCGTCGGTGCCGGGTGATCTGGAGCTCGCGCTGGATTGGGCCTTGCAGCGCACCGGCCGCGAGCAGGTCACGCTGATGGGCGTCTCGCTCGGCACGATCCCCGCCGTCGCCGTCGCCGTCCAGCGGCCGGAGGCCGTCAACGCGGTCGTGCTCGATTCGCCCGTCGTACTGGGCGATCAATTCTCGCGGCTGGCCTTCGCGCTCCAGGACCCGCAGGAGTTCATCGACCGGCTCGATCCGGAGCTGGTCAGCGACCGCATCATCGACCGCCTGACCGCCCCGCTGCTGATCTTCGCCGGCTCGCGCGACATTCTCACGCCGCCCGAATCCGCCCGGCGGCTCTACGACCTCGCCGCCGGCCCGAAGCGGCTGGTGGAGTTCGACGGCGTGCCGCACGCCCGCGGTCCCTACCGCGAGCCCGGCCTGTACAGCTTCAATCTCGAGATGTTCCTGTCGTGGACCTGGTCACAGGAAGTCTCCTTCGACGCCTTCTTCGCGCGCATCCCCGCCCCGAACCCGTAGGGCCAACTCCGCGCCGAATCGTGAACTATGAGCCCAGCCTGGCGCGCCAGTTGGCGCGCGGGTCGCACGCCCAGGTGATCGCCGAAGCGTCCGGTGACAGTCGGATTGGCGGGTGCGGGTTTCTGCTCGCGCGGGGCAGCCCATAGAATGCGAGTATGACTGCTGCGCCCACGCGTGATGCTTCAACAGCCGGCGCCCACGCGTCTGAGCCACAGCCGGGCGCCTGCGTGCGGCCCCCGTCGCTCGTCGGTCACGTCATGCGGATATCGCTGCCGGTGGGGGTCTTGGCCGGACTGGCGGAAGTCGCCTGGTCGTACCTGCTGCCGATCTTCAGCGACGCCTGGCGGGCCGTCCTGCCGACGACTGCGGCTGGGCTGCTGCAATTCATCGCCGCCGCCGTCGCTACGGACGCACTGCTCGCACTCGTCGGCGGCTGCGTGCTGGCGGGCCTGATGTGGTTGCTGGTGAAGGTCACGCGCGCGAAGGCCGAATCGTCTTGGCTGCGAACAACCGCCGGGACGCTGCTTCTCGGCAGCGCGGCGTGCTACCTGTACCTGGGCTGGATCATGCTGTTTGTGCTGCTGCCGGGGGAGCGCGGCACGGTCGGGTATCAACTGGTGGTCTGGGGCGGCGCGGCCGTCCTTGTCGTCGCGTCCCTGCTCGTCGTCGTACTGCTGAATCGCGCCGGGCGGCGGCGCTGGCGGGGCGCGCCGCTGGCGACTTGGTGCGGCGCCGCGGCGGTGCTGGTGCTGGCGGCGATGCCCGGCTTCGGGCGGCAACGCGCGCTGGCCGTCGGCGGGCCGGCGATTGCACCGACGCCTGGCGGTCCGCGATCGAACGTAGTGCTGGTCACGCTGGACACGCTGCGGGTCGATTACCTCGGCTGCTACGGGCACCCGTGGATCCGCACGCCCGTCTGCGACGCCCTGGCGGCTGACGGCGTCGCGTTTGACCAGGCCATCGCGCAGGCACCGAGCACCGCTCCGTCGCACGCGTCGATCTTCACCAGCGTGTACCCGTTCGACCACGGGACCGAGAACGGCAAGCCGATGGTCCGCGGGCTGGTGACGCTGGCGGACGTGCTGCGGGCCAACGGCTACGAGACGGCGGCGTTCACGTCCTCGACGACCACGCGCTCGATCAACAGCGGCCTGCAACAGGGCTTCGACACGTACGACGACTCGCTCGTGGCCTGGTCGAGCCTGTTCGCCCGCGACGAGTTTCAGCAGCTCATCTTCCTGTACCTCATCGGCATCGCGCATCACAGCCAGGTTCGCGGCGAGGTGGTCAGCGACCGCGCCATCCGCTGGCTGGACCAGCGCCGAACCGACCGCCCGTTCTTCGCCTGGCTGCACTACTTCGACCCCCACACGCCCTACGGCTCGCCGCCGCCGTTCCGCGGCACGTACGCCGGCAAGGCGGCCGACGGCCTGCCCATGGCCGCCGACCGCGAGCGCTACGCCGAGGACGTGAGCTACGCCGACCACCAGCTCGGCCGTTTCCTCGGCGCGCTGCGCCAGCGCGGCCTGTACGACGACACGCTCATCCTCGTCGCGTCCGACCACGGCGAGGCGTTCGGCGAGATGCACGACGGCGTCAGCGAGACGCGCCACGGCCGCTACCTCTACGACACCACGCAGCGCGTGCCGCTGATCGTCAAGCCGGCCGGCACGCGCGGCATGGCACGGCGGGCTGGCGAACAGGTGGAGCTTGTCGACCTCGCGCCGACGGTGCTGAGCCTGCTGCGCATCGACATCCCCGCCCAGTTCGTCGGCAAGCCGCTGGACGAGCTGCTCGACGGCCGGCCGTTCTCGTACGCCGCTCGCGATGCGCACGCATTCAATGTGATCGACGTGGCCGCGTCCGCTGGGGCCGGAGCGTCCGGCCGGGCGCTGGAGCCGAAGGCTGGGCAGCCAGTCATGTTCGTGCAGCAGCTCGCGGTTCGCACGCCGCAGTGGAAGTACATCACCATCCCGCGTGTGCCGCGGGCGGAGCTGTATGACCTGGTGAGCGATCCGCACGAGCGCAGAAACCAGGCGCGCTCGCAGCGCGAGCTGACGGCCGACCTGCACGCGCGGGTCACGCGTTTCTGGGACCCGGCCAAGGACGTCAACCGCGATCCGCGGCAGCGATTGGCTCCGTCGCTGCTCAAGCAGCTCCAGGGGTTGGGCTATCTGGGCGGAGAAGAGAACGCGCCGGAGAACGAAGGCTCACAGCCCTGAGAGTTGACTGGTCGCACAGCGCAAAGCATCAGATCTTTTGCGTCCTCTGCTTTGCACTGCAAACCGTTGCCGCGCTGCGCCTCTGCGGTTCTCCGAATCTGATCAATTCCGGCTCAGGCGGGCGCGGATCAGATTCGCGCGGGCGATGGAGCGCTGCTCGCCGTTGAGGCGTTCGCCCTGGAGCTTCTGGAGGTGGGCGGGCTGGGTCTGCATGAACAGCTCGTTGACGGTCTGGAGGTCGACCGTCTTGAGCCGGCCGACGTGCAGGCCCATGCGCACGTGCGACAGGCATTGCAGGGCTTCGTTCGAGCTCATCAGCCGGGCGCTCTGCAGCAGCCCGAAGGCGCGGTAGATCTTGTCCTCCAGCGCCGCCGAGCGGCTGCGCAGCAGCGCCTGGCGGGCCTTCTGCTCGTACGCGACGATCTTGGGGATCACGGTCTGGCCGACGTCCTCGATGATCTCCGTCTCGCTGCGGCCGAGCGTGATCTGGTTGGAGATCTGGAAGAAGTCGCCCAGGGCCTCGGTGCCCTCGCCGTACAGCCCGCGCACGGCCAGCCGCAGCTCCTTGGCCGCCTGCCCGACCTTCTCCAGCTCGTTGGTGAGCCGCAGGGCCGGCAGGTGCAGCATGACCGAGACGCGCAGGCCGGTGCCGACGTTGGTTGGACAGGCGGTGAGGTAGCCGTACTGCGCGTGGAAGGCGTACTCCAGCCGGGCGTCGAGCGCGTCGTCGATGCCGTTGATCTGTTCCCACGCCGCGTCGAGCTGCAATCCGCTGCGCATCACCTGGATGCGCAAGTGGTCCTCCTCGTTGATCATGAGCGAGGCGGTCTCGGTGGGGTCGAAGGCGACGCGGCGGGCGCCGTTGCCCTCGGCGTGCTGGCGGCTGATCAGGTGCCGCTCGACCAGCAGCATGCGGTCGAGCTCGTCGAGGGCCTCGACGTCGACGAGAACGTACTCGTTCATGCCGTCGGCCTTGCGGATGGCGGCCTGGATGGTTTCCGCGATCTCACGCCGCATGTCCGCGTCGGCGCGCGATAGGAAGTGGTACCCGCGGATGTTGCGGGCCAGACGCACGCGGGTCGAGATCACAATCTCGTGCATCGGCCCGCCTCCGCTCAGCCACTCGGCCGCACGGCGCGCCACGTGGTCCAACGGCGAACTCATACGGCTTCCAACTCCTTGAGCCGATCCCGCAACCCTGCCGCTCGCTCGTAGTCCTCCGCCGCAATCGCCTCGTTGAGCTGACGCCGCAGGCGGGCAATCTCCTGCTGCGGCGTGCGCTGGGCGCCGAGCGAGCGCGGGGCCTTGCCGGTGTGGTGCGCGGTGCCGTCCTGAGCGCGCTCGATCAGCGGTGCGAGCAGCTCGTCGAAGGCGTCGTAGTCGTGCGGGCAGCCCAGCAGCCCCTGGTTGCGGAACTCCACGTAGCTGATGCCGCACTGCTCGCAGACGCGGTTGGCGGCCGCGCCGCCGCGCTTGGCCCCGGCCACGAAGCTTTCCAGGATTTCGACCGCGCTGACGGGCGGCTTGTGGACCTGCAGCAGGCCCTCATCGACGGCGCAGCGGTCGCACAGGTGCTTCTCGACCTTCTCGCCGCTCTTGTCGATGTTGGTCAGATGGAAGGTGGCCTGGGCCTTCTTGCAACGTTCACACAACAGCAATCCCACGACAAGGCTCCATCGTCGGCCGGCAAGCGGCCCATGATGCTAGGTGCGTACCGGACCAGCGTCAACACGACTGGGTTGGCCCGCACCGGCGCGTCTGGCTGGCCAAATACAATACGCGGCACAGCTTTTCACGCAGCCGCAGGCCCGCGCGGGTCGGCTTCCGACGCGCTCACCTCATTATGGTAGCTTCCCGGCGGGCGCGGAAGCGGATTTGGCGCGCGTGGCCAGTTCGATCGTTACCGGCTCGCGGATGGTCCGCGGCAGCTCGAACATCAGCTCGCCCGCTGCGTCCTGGGCCAGCGGCGTGATAATCCGCCCATCGGCATAGACCCAGCACTCGAGCCCGGCCGTGCCGTGCACGCGGAAGGCCGGATGGGGGCGCAGCAGCCCCGCGGGGTCGATGGTGAAGCGCAGCAGACCGTCCGCCAGCGCCAGCTCGTAGCAGCCTTCGGACTCGTTGAAGCCGTCTGCGTCCAGGTCGCCCATTTGATCGCGCACGACGCGGCCGCGCGTCACCACCAGCCGCGCGGGTTGTTGATAATCCGCGGCGAAGGCGGCAGCCTCCGGCGCGGCGTCGAGGTCGTACGGCCAGAAGCGCAGCAGGTGGGCCGACTCGACGCGGTTGACCGCCTCCGTGTCGCCGAGGGTGATCGCCATGCGCCGCCCGTCCGCCGACGTGAGCAAAACGCGCCGCTGAGCCAGCGCCGGCGCGTACGGCGCCCAGAGCAGGTCGGGTCGATCCGTCCCCGGCAGCGAGAGCAGTGCAAAGATGCCGTTCGTCGTGCCGGCTCGTTCGGGCGTGATGGCCTGGAAAGCCGGGCTGGCGTTGACGGCCACGGCGTAGCCGACGCGCGGCGTGTTCCAGCCCGAGTCAGGGGCTTGCGACAGGACGCGCACATAGACCTGCCCGGAAGGGTAGACGGCATAGGTCCAGGTATGACCGGCAGCCGAGCGGCTGGCGCCGCCGGGCGAAGTGCTGGGAAACGCCCACGTACCCGTGAGCACGGCGCGGAACGGCGTCAACTCGGTCAGCCGCTGCCTGGCCCCCGCGCCCGCGCCCCAGTGCCGGTACAGCTCAGGATCGTCGTAAACGATCGGATCGCTGCGACGGAAGGCCCAGTCGTCCGGCAGCGGTGCCGGCCAGGGGCCGAGGCCAGTGGGCAAAGTGAGGTTCAGCTTCTCGTTGTCCGCGGCGAGCCACTGCACGATTACACCGTCGGAGAAGGCGAGCTCGAAGCGGTCGCGCGCACCGACGTGGATTCGGCGCCCCTGGCCAAAGGCATACAGCTCGCCGGGACCGGCGGTCTCACCCATCAGCCAGCGGGTGTTGTCGGCCAGGATGAGGTCGTCGAGGAACAGGTCGACGCCGACGCTCAGCTCGGGCGCCCGCCAGGCCAAGGCGCGCACGTCGCGCAGGTCGATCTGTCCGGCCGGCTCGAACAGGTCGATCCGCAGCAGGTTCCAGCCGGGTTGCAGCCGGACGCGCCGTGACCAGCTCAGCCCCGGCGGGTCGCCGCTCTGCAGCGTCAGCTCCAGCGTGAGGCCGTCGGGCGGACCGAAGAGGCTGGCCAGCAGCAGGTGATAACCATCCCAGTCGCGCGGCAGGGCCAGCTCCGCGGATCGCACGCCGTCGAGCAGCAGCCGGTCGCTGGAGGACGACAAGTGCGCCATCAGGCCGCCGGCGCCGGTCTCATCGCGGCTGCGCAGGACGCTGATGGCGGGTTGCGGACGTTGGCCCTCCTGGCCATCGGGGCCGACGGTGCGCGCCAGCAGCGCCTGCGGGGGCGAGTTGAAATCTGCCAGCACGACGAAGCGTCCGGACTCCAGGTCCTGGTACGCAGCGCGGATGCGCTGCAGCGCGGGCGAGAGCCGCGTAGCCTGCTTGTCCGTCGGAAGGTCGGCCGAGCTGAGCGGGGCCTGACAGGCGCCGACGAGCATGAGAATGCCCGCGGCCGCGGCTGTCAGTTGAGCGGTACGGGTTGCCGTGCGCTTGCGAGTCACTTCAGCGTATGCATCGCCGTGCCGAAGACGCTCTCGGCCGCCTCCATGACCGTCTCCGACGTCGACGGGTGCGGGTGGATGGTCATGGCGATGTCTTCGGCCTCGGCGCCCATCTCCATCGCCAGGACGGCCTCCGCGATCAGGTCGCCGGCGTGCTCGCCGACGATGCCGACGCCGATCACCCGCCGCGTCTTCGTGTCGGCGATGATCTTGGTCAGACCCTCGGGCCGGCCCATCGCGATCGCGCGGCCGGACGCGCCCCAGCCGAACTTGCCCAGCTTGTACTCGCGGCCCGCCGCCCTCGCCTCCGCCTCGGTCAGGCCGCACCAGGCCAACTCGGGGCTGGTATACACCACCGCCGGCACCGCCGCCGCGTCGAACACGCTCGGGCGGCCGGCGATGACCTCGGCGGCGACCATGCCCTCGCGCGACGCCTTGTGGGCCAGCATCGGGTCGCCGGCCACGTCGCCGATGGCGTAGATGCGTTTGTCGGCGGTCTGCCGCTGGCGGTCGACCTGGATGAAGCCGCGCTCGTTGACCGTGACCTTGGTGTTCTCCAGGCCGAGGTTGTCGCTGTTGGGCTGTCGGCCGACGGAGACGAGCACGCGGTCGAAGAGCTGCTTGTGCTTCTCGTTGCCCTTCGTCCAGCTCACTTCGACGCCTTTGCCGGTCGGCTTGGCGCCTTCCAGTTCGGCCGACGTGTGGATCGCCTCGAATTCCTTGCTCAGCCGCCTGGAGAGCGGCCGCACCAGGTCCTCGTCGGCGTTGATCAGGATGCGGTCGAGCATCTCGACCACCGTGACTTTCGTACCCAGCGCCGCATACACCTGCCCCAGCTCCAGCCCGATGTACCCGCCGCCGACCACCAGCAGCGTCTTCGGGATGCTCTCCAGCTCCAGCGCCGCAGTCGAGTCGATGCAGCACTCGGGCGGGACAATGGCGGCGGGCAGATTCTTCGCCCGCGAGCCGCTGGCGATGATCGCGTTCTTGAACTTCAGCCGTGCCACCTCGCCGCCCTCGATCCGCAGCGTGCGCGAGTCCTCGAACACCGCCCGACCCCGGATGACGCGCACGTTGCGCTTCTTGGCCAGTGTGTTGATGCCGCCGCACAGCCGGTCCACGACACCCATCTTCCAGGCTCGCAGCTTGTCGACGTCGATCGTGGGCGGCTTGAAGCTGACGCCGAAGTCGGCCGCCTCCAGCGCGTGGGTGACCAGGTGGGCGACGTGCAGCAGGGCCTTGGAGGGAATGCAGCCGACGCGCAGGCACACGCCGCCCAGCACCGGGTTCTCGTCGATCAGCGTGGTCTGCACGCCCAGGTCGGCCGCCCGGAACGCAGCCACGTACCCGCCCGGCCCCCCGCCGATGACGACCAGTTGCGATTCTTCCGTCAGCTCGCCGACGACCACGAGGTCCTCCGCGGTGGCGGGACGCCCGGCGTGGTCCGGCGTGCGTCCCGCCTTTGTGTTTACATCTCTCGCGCACGCGTACGTATACGGAGGACGGCGCTCAAGATCAACCGCGCGCCGAAACCCGCACAGGCGCCGAGGAGCGCGGCGAGCGGCCTATTCGAGCACGAGATTCGTGCGCGTCTCGCGCAGCGGCCGGCCGCCACGGTACTGTTCGCGGCACGCCGCCACTGCGGCGGCGGTCTTGAGAAACCCCCGCGCGCGCGCCAGCTCGGCCGCCTGCTGCGCCGTCGCGACGGCGTAGTCAAAGCGGCCCGCCTCCGCGTACGCCGCCGCCAGCGTGTCCAGCACGAGGATGTCCTGATGCTTCGTCGCCGCCGCGGTCTGCTCGGCGAACTGGACCGCTTGCGCGCCATCGCGGACGCCGTCGTCGGGGTCGGTCGCCAGGATCCGCGCCAACAGGTTCATCAGGGGCACATTCCCAGGCGCGGCCGCCAGACCGGCACGAAGCGTCTGCACGGCAGATGCGCCGTCCCCGTCGGCGCGCTGACAGGTGGCCAGGCCCAGATACGCGAGCGGCTGGTGCACGTCGAGCTCGATCGCGGTGTGGAAGTGTGCCGCGGCCTGGGCCCGGTTGCCGGCGGCCAGGTGAAGACGACCGGCGCTGAGGCGGATGGCGGCGTCGCGCGGGTAGACGGCCGCGGCGCGCTCGTAGGTGCGCTGCGCGTCCGCGATCTCGCCGAGCTCCGCCTGTGCGCGCCCGAGACCGAGCAGCGCGTTGCGCGTATCGGGGTGGATCTCCAGCGCGCGCGTGAAGTGCCGGGCCGCATCGCGCCATTCCCTGCCGGCGAGATGATGCTCCCCCAGCCCCGCGTGGGCGGCGAAGCAAGTCGGGTTGCCCGCGAGCGTCCGCGACCACAGCGCGCGCCCGTCCTGGAAGGTCGGGATGTATCGCAGCGTGAGGACCGCCAGCGCGACGATCGCGCCCGCGGCGACGGCGACAAGGGCCACGCCCCAACCTCGCGAGCGCATGCGCAGCGCATCCAGGCCGAATCCCAGAGCCACGAGCAGCCCCGCGACCGCGAAGTACACGTAGTGGTCGGAGACGTACGTCAGTTCCAGGTTCCCGTACGCGACCAGCCCCAGCACCGGCAGCAGAAGCGCGATGAAGTGAGCCAGCCCGAAAAGCACCACCCCGCCCAGACGGCGCCGGAATCTCAGGATCAGCACCGCAACGGCCAGAAGCCCAAGCAAGGGCGGCCACCAGCGCCAGTCGGCGACCCAGACAGCCCACTTCGGGTACACCGGCAGCAGCTCGGCCGGCCACAGCAGCTTGCCCACGTAGAACCACAGGCAGGTGGCGGCCAGCAGCGGCCGGCTCGCGACCGGCGGCGGATTGGCGATGTAGGTCTGCTCATACAGGGCGGTCAGGGCGGCGAAGCTGAAAGCCAGTGCGAACAGCGGGGCGGTCCGCAGCGCGGTCGAGCGCAGCGGCGCCCGCAGTACGAGCGTGTCGAGCGCCGCCAGCGCGAGCGGCAGCGTCAGCACCGCGGTCTTCGACAGACAGGCGGCGACGAATGCGATGAGGCTCGCGAGATACCAGCCGCTGCGATGGCTGCGCCGTGAGCGCAGCCAGGCCGGGTACGCCAGCAGGCAGAACAGAGCGGACAGCAGGTTGTTCCGCTCCGCCACCCACGCGACGGACATGACCTGCATGGGATGCACGGCGAACAGCAGCGCGACGACGACCGCCGCCCGACGCGACAAGCGCAGGGCCCGCGCGAACAGCAGCACGAGCGTCGCATTGACCGCGTGCAGGGCGACGTTGACCGCGTGGTAGCCCAGCGGTCGTTCGCCCCACAGCCGGTACTCGATCCAGAACGTAGTCAGCGTCAGCGGGTAGTACTGCGCCGGCTCACGCGACGCCCAGATGCGGAGCAGCCCGCCGCGCTCGGTCATCAGCGGACTGTCGGTGATGTACGCCCCGTCGTCCCAGCCCGTCCAGCCGTTGCCCAGCGAGCGCGCGAACACCACGCATACGACCAGTGCGACGGCCGCCGCCGGCAGACGCGCATTCCACGTGCCGGCACCCGCCGGCGCCCGCGCGCCCCTTGGTGCTCGCTTCGAAGGCATGCCGAACGGCTATCGTACGCGACGGGGCGGGCGACTCCCCGAACAGCCTCACGCCATCGAAGAGCCGCCGGCTTCAGCCCGCGCGGTCACGCCGCGCCGACCCTTGACGCATGCACCGGGACCGCTTGCACCGGCCAGGCTCTTCGGCTTACGCGTCAATGGCCGCCGCAAGTCGGCGGCTCGCTTGATTGTCGGCACGCTCCTCTCATCGGGCACAGCCGAGGGCGGCTGTGCCACACACCGACGCCGCTTGGAAGCGCCCGCCGCCGCCGCTATGCTGCCGCGACGCCGCCCCGCCTGTGTGCGCGGCTTTTTGAACTTTGAACTGGAAACTTTGAACTTTTTCATTACGATGATATGGAACGCACGCTGATCATCTTCAAGCCCGACGCGATCCATCGCGCGCTGGTTGGGCGGATTCTGGCCCGCTTCGAGGACAAGGGGCTGCGGATCGCGGCCATGAAGCTGCAGCAGTCGCCGCGCGCCCAGGTCGAGCAGCACTACGCCGTGCACAAGCAGCGGCCGTTCTACCGCTCGCTGGTGGAGTTCATGGCCAGCGGGCCGGTGCTTCTGGCGGTGCTGGAGGGACCGGACGCGATCAACGTGGTGCGCAACATGCTCGGCGTCACCGACGGCCGCCAGGCGGCCCCCGGCACGATCCGCGGCGACTTCGGGCTGGACGTGCAGTACAACCTGGTGCACGCCAGCGACTCGCCCGAGACGGCCAGGTTCGAGATCGAGCTGTTCTTCCAGCCGGCCGAGATCGTTCAGTACCAGCGAGCCGGCGACCGCTGGGTCGTCAGCAGCCCGTAGGAGCGGTCTCCGACCGCGACGGCCGTCGCCAGGACACTCTTCGCGGCCGCAGCCTGCGAGACTTGTTGGTGCTCCGCACGCCGGCTAGTTTGTCGGAATGGACGCCCGACTGGTTCGGATCAAGCGCATGGTCGCAGCCGGTCGGTACGACTTCACATTGAAGGCCGACCTCGAGTGCGCCGCAGACGGGCTGCGGCGCGAGGATGTGATCGAATCCATCCTGAGCGCGCAATTCCTCCGCGTCAAGAACAGCACCAGCCCGTGGCGCCGCGGCCGGCGCGAACGCGTGTACATCATCGACAGTTTCAACTTCGTCGGCGTGGCGATATACTCCAAAGGCGTGATCCGCAGGATCACTGGGCATGAGCCAGAGTTCTACATCCTCATCTCGGGCAAGCGCTCGCTCCCGTCGGATTGACCCCGTGTACCGGGCTTGTCCACTGTGCGGCGGCGCGCACATCACACTGGGTACGGAACGACTGCGCGTTGGCACGCGAGACGGTCGCAGCGTGAGTATCCGGGTGGGACGCTGGGCCTGCCCGGATTGCGGCGAGCGTTTCCTGACCTCCGACTCGCGGCGTCGGCTGGATGCCGCGTTGGGGCTGCGCCAGCCGGAGTAGCCGGGGGTCGCCGGGCGACTGAAGCGGGGCATTCGTGTTCGGGGGAGCACCGATGAAAGTCAAGCCGATCGACGAGCACGAGCAGAAGCCGGTCACGATGGAAGGCGCCAGCGGCGCGAAGATGCGCATGCTCGTTGGCCCCAACGATGGCGCCGCCAACTTTCACATGCGCCACTTCGAGGTCGCCCCCGGCGGCTTCACGCCGCACCACCGCCACGACTACGAGCACGAAATCCTGATCCTGCGCGGCCGCGGCGTGGCGCAGAGCGAGCAGGGCGAGCGGCCGCTGGCGGCTGGCGACGTGGTCTGGGTACCGGCCAACGAACTACACCAGTTCCGCAACACGGGCGAGGAACCGCTGGAGTTCATCTGCCTGATCCCCGCGCCGAAGGACTGCTCGACCGACACCCGGCCCGGCCGATGAGGCCCGAGGCCCCGGCGGCCGGGCGTGGAAGGGCTGACAACCGGTTGAGCAATGTAGCAGCCGCCCGCGGTGGCGGCCCTGGGCGCGCGAAAACCGCTGGGCTCCTGCGTCCGTCACAGCGGGGCGGATGCTACGTGAAGACAGGTTTGTGCTCTGCGTTCTCTGCCGCCTCCGCGCCTCTGCGGTTCAATTCACGGCGCTAGGGCGCGAGATAGTAGAACACGCCCTTGAGGTCCTCGCTCTGGCTGATCGCGCTGCGGCCGTCGTTCGTGTCGCGAAACGACGTGACGCGGAACTGGTAGAACATGCCCGCCTCCAGCGCCGGCCCGGCGTAGGTGTGCGTGACCGTCGCCGAGCCGGTCACGTTGGGCAGCTCCACGCTCCCCACCTCGTTCCCGAACGAGTCGAACACCCGCAGGATGTAGCCGTCCTCGCTGGAGTCGTCCTCCCACTCGAAGGTCGGCGTGGGCGTCGAGACCTGCTCCGGCTGGTCGGCGCCCGGGCGGACGATGTTCAGCGCCTCGGTGACCTTGAAGCCCTCGCTGAACGTAATCATGTTGCCGAGCACCGAATCGGGCACGGTGATGTGCACTACGTCTGTGCCGGAGATCGCCAGATCCGGGTCGCGCACCAGGTTGTCGTTCTCGAACGCCGCCAGCACCACGTAGCGCCCGTCCGGCACGCCCGCGATCGTGAACGCCCCGGTGACGTTGCTGGCCCGCAGCCCCGGCGGCACGGCGCCGCGGCCGGCCGCCTCTACGAACGTGCTCTCCACCGCCAGGATGACGCTGGTCACCGAGCCGCCCGGCGCGTTGACGATCTGCACGTTGCCCGACACGCTGCTGAGCGGCTTGTCCGCCTGGCTCAGATCGACGCCGGTCTTGCTCTCGCCTGCCGCGACGGTCGTGTTCGTGCCATTGAGCTGCAGACCGGCGAAGTAGCCCTGCACCGTGTAGCTGCCGGGCGGCACGTTGAAGATCACGTAGTCGCCGTCGCTGTCGGAGAAGCCCGTCAGCACCTCGCCGCTGCCCTCCGCGAGCACCAGCACGCCGGCGTGCGGGTCGGCGTTTACACGGCCGGCGATCGACCCGAGGCTCGACGTGTCGCCCGGCAGCGGGATCAGCGCCACCGTCGTCAGCGAATTCTCGATCACCCAGCCGCCGCCCTCGGCCGTCGCGGTCGCCGCATCGAGCGGCAACGCCGGGCGGATGGCGGTCGGGAACTCGATGTACTTGGCTGCCTGCACGCGCAGCGTGTAGATGCCCTCCAGCGGGTTGCCGTTCTCGTCGCGCAGCGCGGGAACGGTGATCTCGTAGCTGCCGTCCGCGGCGCTGACGCCGGTGGTCCCCACCGCGGCCCCGTTGATGTCCACGGCCTGCACGATCGCGCCTTCGACGGGCGATTCGTCGTTGATGTTGATCACCCTGCCGCGGATCACGACCGGGCCGACGCAGCGGCTGCTGCCGTCGATCGCACCCTCGCACACCTGGCCGTCCGGACAGGCGGGCGACGCCGGGTCGCACTTGCCGTCGTTTCTCTGCTGCCGCGGGCAGCCGGCCGCCAGCGTCAGCGCAAGAATGGCCGTCAGGGTCAGGGAGCCAGCGCGCGGCGTGAGCGGGCGAATGGACATGGTGCGCTTTCTCCTTTGTCGGTTTATCGGGCTGGCGCAGGCAGCGCTTGAGCTGACAACCGTGCGGCCGTACTGGCGCACCAGAGTTGCTGCTGACTGCTCGCCGGGTACAGTTCGCCCGCATGTCCGCGATCTTACGCGTCATCCTGGACGACCGTCCGCTGCGGCGGACGCGGACCGGCGTCGGCCATTACGTCGCCCAGTTGCTCGAATGGCTGCCACGCGTCGCGCCTGACATTCACGTTGACCCGTTCGTGTTCACGCATCTCAGCCGCGAGGGCTGGGGGGACCGAGGGACCGAGGGGGCAAGTGGTCAGGGAACGGAAGCGGCAGCATTGAGGGACCAAGGACCAAGGGACCGAGGGGCGCAGCCGCGCGATGTCGGCGGCGGCCGCAAGCCGTGGTGGTTGCGGCGCACGATCCAGGCGGCGTACGGCGTCGTCTTCCGCTTCAAGACGCGCGGCCGATACGACCTGTACCACGAGCCGAACCACATCCCGGTCCGCTGCGACCTGCTGACCATCACGACCATCCACGACCTCTCGGTGCACGTGCACCCGCAGTGGCACCCGCGCGACCGCGTGCGCTGGTACGAGGCCGACTTCGAGCGCGGCGTGCGGCAGACGCGCCACTTCATCGCCGCGTCCGAGTTCACCAGGCGCGAGATGGTGCGGCTGCTGGGCGTCGCGCCGGACCGCATCACGGTGACATACCAGAGCCCCCGTGCCGCCTTCACCGCCCGGCTGCACAGCGCCATCGAAACCCCCCACACCGGTGGGGGCCTAATCCGAGCCCGAAGCGCAAGCGAGGGACCCTGTATCCGAGCCCGAAGCGCCAGCGAGGGACCCTGTATCCGAGCCCGAAGCGCCAGCGAGGGACCCTCTATCCGAGCCCGAAGCGCAAGCGAGGGGCCGCCTGTCCCAACCCCGAGCGACAGCGAGGGGTCGGTGATCCGAGCCGCCAGCGTAAGCGAGCGCGCCGCGCTCGACCTGCCCGAGCGCTTCTTCCTCTACGTCGGCACGCTCGAGCCGCGCAAGAACGTCGCCGGCCTGCTGGAGGCGTACGCCGCACTGCCGGCCGCCGTTCGCCGCTCGCACCCGCTGCTCATCGCCGGCGCCTGGGGCTGGAAGGCCGACGCGCTGCGCCAGAAGCTCGCCGAGCGCCATCTTCAGCCCGACGTGCGCCTGCTCGGCTACCTGCACGACGCGGAGCTCGCGGCGGTCTACGCCGCCTGCACCGCGCTGGTCTGGCCGACGCTCTATGAGGGCTTCGGCCTGCCGCCGCTGGAGGCCATGGCCTGCGGCGCGCCGGTGATCGTCTCCAACGCGGCCTCCCTGCCGGAGGTGGTCGGCGACGCGGGCGTGCTGCTTGATCCGCACGACACGGCGGCCTGGACGGAGGCGCTGCGGCGGATGGCGGAAGATGAGGCCTGGCGGGCAGCGCTGCGCGCGCGCGGCCTGCGGCAGGCGGCACGCTTCTCGTGGGAGCGCTGCGCGCGCGAGACGGCGGCGTGCTACCGCGCGGTGGCGAGGAACGGCGGTGGCGCATAGACCTGACCCCGGCGGCCGCGGCCAGGGCTTGCCGGACGGTCAGCTCCTCGGCCGCCCGAAGGCAGACCTTGGTGCATCCACGCCGCCCCCCACGCCCCGCGGAAAGGCTCGAACACGTGCTTCACGGCGTCGGTTGAGAGCCGGCAGGCTTCTGCGGTCGCTCGAACTCGATCCGTGCTACGCGCCACGTGTGTTGGCTGTCGTGGTAGCACTCGATCCGCAGCGTCGCCGGGCGGCCGTCGCGGCCGGTTGCGGGGATCAGCACGGCGGCGCGATCAGGCGCCGCCGGGCTGACCTGCGCGCCGCTGAGATTCAGCCCATCCAGGTAGTATGCGACCGTCGCGCCCCAGTAGTGCGTGTATCCGCGCACCAGGTCCTTGCCCAGCAGCGGGCGGTAGTGCGGCTGCTTCTCCACTTCGGAGCGGATCACTTCCGTCGCCGCCGCCGACAGCAGCAGCTCGCCGCAGCGCTCTGCGCCCGGCTGGTCGTGCCGCGCTACCGCGCTGCGCTCGGCCCGCAGGATGCCCAGCACGGTCGTCGCCGCGGCTTGCGGGCTGATCAAGTCGATCGGCGGCGGCTCGACTGCGGACGGAGCGGCGCTCGCCGTTTGCGGCTCGGCGCACGACGCCAGCAGAGCGCCGACCGTCAGCGCGGCGGCGACGAAGGCCAGTCGTGGCGCAGGGCCGATTCGTCTCATGCCATGCACCCCGCTTCCAGCTTGGGGAACAGGATCGCGGGCGCGCCCAGCGCGTGGCCGGCGGGCAGCGGCGGCGGCGCCTGCCAGCGGAACTGGTCGGCCGGCAGCCCGAGCATCGTGCGGATTCTCCCAGCCGTATGCGGCATGAAGGGATAGCCTATCGCCGCCAGGTAGTGCACGGCGTGCAGGCAGGTGGCGATGGCGGCGGCACAGTCGTTCAGGTCGGCCTTGCGCGAGGACCACGGCGCGCGGGCGTTGAAGTGCTCATTGCAGGCGCGGGCGTAAGCCATTACTTCCTCCAGCGCGGCGCGGAAACGGAAACTGCCGATCAGCTCGCCGACCTTGCGGAGCGCCTCGTCGCCGCGGGCCAGGTGGGCGCGGTCGGTGTCGGTCTGGGCGCGCGAATCCGGGACCTTTCGCTCGAAGTAGCGGTCGGCGAACTGCACGGTGCGATTGACGAAGTTCCCGAACGCTGCCACCAGCTCGTTGTTGTTGCGGTTGACGAAGTCGTCCGGGTCGAAGGCGGTGCGGGCGTGCTCAGGCGCGACGGCGGTCAGGTAGTAGCGCAGCGGATCGGGGTCGAAGGATCGCAGATAGTCCTCGATCCAGACGCCCTTGCCGCGGCTCTTGCTGATCTTCTGCTCCTCCTCGCCGGGGAACTTGATGTTCAGGAACGAGTTCACCACCACCTGCCACGGGAGCTGGTAGCTGCCCTCGGCCAGCAGCATCGCCGGCCAGATCAGGGCATGGAAGACGGTGTTGTCCTCGCCCACGAAGTGCACGATGCGCGCGTCGGGGTCCTTCCACCAGCGCTCGTACCGCCGCCAGTCGCCCTCGTGCACTTCGCAATGCTTCGCCGTGAAGGACACGTAGCCGATCGGCGCGTCAAACCACACGTACAACACCTTGCCGCGCGCGTCCGGGTCGTCCAGCGGTACCGGAATGCCCCACTCCAGGTCACGCGTCATGGCCCGCTCCGGCAGCCCCTGCTTGATCTGCCCCAGCGAGAAGTTCAGCACCATGTCGCGCCACGCCGGCGAGCCGTCGGCCGGGTTGCGCTTGCCCTCCAGCCACGTCCGCAGCCGGTCCTGGAACGCATCCAGCCGCAGGTACCAGTGCACCGTCTCGCGCCGCTCGGCCTGCGTGCCGGTGATCGTGCTGACCGGGTCGGTCAGCAGCATCGGCTCGATCGCGTTGCCGCACGACTCGCACTGGTCGCCGTAGGCCTCGGGGTAGTTGCACGGCGTGCCGTCGGCCTTGCGGTGGTAGCAGCGACCCTTGACATAGCGGTCGGGCAGGAACTGGCCGGCCTTGGCGTCATAGAGCTGCCAGGTCTTCTTCTTGCTGAAATAGCCCTTGTCGTGGATGGCGCGGAAGAAGTCCTGGCTCAGGCGGTTGTGCAGCTCGACGTACCCGGGCTGGTGCGTGCCGCCGTAGATGTCGAACTGGATGCCCAGCCCGTCGAAGTCGGCCTTCTGGCGAGCGTGGTAGCGCGCGGTCAGCTCCTCGACCGTCGTGCCCTCCTTGCGGGCGGCGATGAGCGAGGTCACGCCGTTGTCGTCGCTGCCGCAGATGAAGCGCACGTCCTGCCCGCGGGCGCGCAGGTAGCGCACGTAGGTGTCGGCCGGCAGGTACGCGCCGGCGATGTGCCCGACGTGCAGCCGGCCGTTGGAGTACGGCAGGCCGGAGGTGACCAGGTAGCGATGCGGCATCGAACCAATCTCCGCGGCGCGGGCGCTGGAAGGCGATGGTATTCGTGGGGCGGATCACCCGCAACGCGTGCGCGGGCTGGCGCGCCGGGGCATGTGCGGCCGGCTAGGTCCGTTCCGCAAGACACGCGCCGACGCTCGGCAGCGGGTCGGACCAGAACCGAGTCGCCGCGTGTTTGCGAATTCGCGCAGCAGTGAACCGACGAACAGCGTAAGTGCTTCGTGCTCCAGGGAGGCCGGCGAGTGCACGATCAGATCTCCGTCCACGTACTCGCACTTGAGGTCCTCGTCCATGAGCTGCTCGTAGTCCTCCGGCGTGGCGTCATAACGGTGCAGCAGGAACGACCAGCGGAATTGACGCAGCGCGTCGCGCAGTGCGGCGTATTCTTCCGGCGAATCCACGATCGACATGGGTCACCTGCATGCATTATAGCCGGCGCACCCTGCGGAACGCGCGCGGCCGTTCGGCGCCGTGGACGCGCTCCTGCCCCTTCAGGATCTGACCGGCACCGGGCGGCCCTGTTCGTCAACGGCCACGTAGACCAGCGTCGCCTCGGTGACCGGGATCACCTCGCGGGGGTTGCGGAACCGCTCGGCCTCGACCGCCACGTGGATGGTCATCGACGTGCGGCCGATCTTGGCCAGCCGCGTGTAGAAGCTCAGCACGTCCCCCACGTACACCGGCTTCTTGAACTCGACCTTGTCCATCGCGACCGTGACGTACTTGTACGGCGTGTGCTTGCGGGCCTCGATCGCCCCGGCCTGGTCGATGTAGCTCAGGATCACGCCGCCGAAGATCGTGCCGTGCGCGTTCGTATCGCGCGGCATCATCATGACGCGGATGGCCGGGCACGGGGTTGGGCAGGGCTCGTCGGCCACGATCGAGCTCCAGGAGTGAAGAATTCAACGTAGCAAGTTCAAAAAGACACCAACTTGCCGCTGCTCATTTGCCACCGTTTGTCTTGCTACTTTGCATGCTCCACAGCGCCCCGATCACCACGATCCATTGTAGCCCGAACGCGACGCCGAACAGGACGCCTGTCGCGCCGATCGTCAGCGCGAAAACCCACCCGACGCCGGGCAGGCGCGCCAGCCACCAGCAGGCCACGTCGGCCAGAAACAGCACCAGCGGCGCGCAGGCCAGCACGGTGCGCCACACGGCCGCCGCCCGCGATTCTCCCTGCGGCCAGCCGCTGCACAGGAACAGCGCCCCCAGCAGCACGACGAACACCGGCACGCTCAGCATGTGCGCGTGCGTCGTCAACGCCAGATCGCGCCAGTCGCGCGGCGGACGCCACACGCTGGTCGCCCCCGGCGGCGGGGCCAGCGTGAACTTGGAGACCCACTCGTAGTCGACCGTGAACTGGTCCGGTCCGAAAGGCGACTTGCGGCCGATCTCCTTGCGGCTGTCGGCCGCGTGGCAGCGCAGGCAGGTGGTCAGGACGACATCGTGCGGCGTCGGCTCGGGGCCGGAGGTGAACGCCTCGCGCGACGCTCCGGCCGTCAGCCAGCGCTCCAGCACGCGGAAGTCGTCGTCGGAATCGAAGTACTCGCGCATGGCGGTGCGGATCATCTCCAGCATGCGCGAGGGCGGCGCCTTTCCGGCCACAACCGGCACCTGCTTGCCGGCGTACTTGAGGATCAGGTCGGCGGCGCTCAGCCCCGGCTGGCCGTCCACCAGCTCGTTCTGGGCCAGCACGTTCACCAGCGCCGCGAAATAGCCGGCCCCGATGAAGATCACCACCACCGTCAGCAACGCGCGCCAGGCCACGGGCAGGGAATGCAACGGCGGCAAGCGAAACCGCGAGGCTTGAGCACCGGCCAGTCGGTGACCGTCAGCACCGGCATCCAAGGCGCGTCGGCCTCCATCGTAGCGGCGGCCGTCTCGTCGGTCGCGGGCTGCCGCGCGGCAACGCCGGGACGGAGCCTGCCCGCTACAACGCTTCGATCGTCTCCGCGATGACGCGCGGCACGACGTGGTCCCAGGCCCCCATCAGCCGCGCGCCGGCCGCCCGCGCGTGCCCCCCGCCGCCGAACCGCCGCGCCAACGCCGACACGTCCAGGTTGCGCTTGCTGCGGAAGTTGACGCGCACCACGTTGCCGGCCTCCTGCGTGATCAGCAGCGTGGCCTCGGTGCCGGCCAGCCGGGCGGCCTCGTTCACCAGGTCCTCGGTCATCGTGTCGTCGGCGCCGGTAGCGGCAAAATCCTCCGGCCGCAGGTACATCACCGCCAGCCGCCCGTCCGCGTGCAGCTCCAGCCGCTCCAGCAGTCGGGCCACGAGCCGCAGTTTGGCGCGCGGCTCCTGCTCGTACAGGGCCTGATGAATGCCGCTCGGGTCGGCGCCGGCCTCGAGCAACTCCGCCGCCAGCCGCAGCGTGCGCGCATCGGTGTTCGAGAAACGGAACCAGCCGCAGTCGGTCGCCAGGCCGACAAACAGCGCCGTGGCCAGCGGGGCGTCGAGCGGGGTGTGCATGGCGCGGCACAGGTCGGCGACGATCAGGCACGTGGCGCTGGCGCTCTCATTCAACAAGCGCAGGTCGCCTGGCCGCGTGCCGATCGGGTCATGGGTCGCGTGGTGGTCGATCACCAGCGTGCGCGGGGCGCGGGCCAGGAAGGGAGCGATCGGCTCGAGCTGCGTGAGGGTGCACGTGTCCAGCACGACAACTGCGTCGCACTCGCCGCACAGCACCTCGCGCTCCGCCTCCCAGTCATGCCAGCGCGCCAGTGGCTGCAGCAATGCATAGCGGCGCGGGAAGCGATCGAACAGCACCGGCAGCGGCTCGACCCCGCCCCGGCTCAACATGAGCGACATGGCCGCCAGCGCGCCCAGCGCGTCTCCGTCGGGCCGCCGATGCGTGACCAGCAGCGGCTGAGCGCTCTCGGCCAGCCAGGCCGCGACGGCATGCAGATCGTGGCGGCTGCTCATGAACGCAGATTGTATCTGCGGCGGTGTATGCGGGCAGGGCGCGCGGCGCCGATCGCGCCCGCCGGCGCCGGAAGCCCCGCGGCACGCGCCCGCTATACTCCGCGGCATGTCCCTCCGGCCCAACCGCGTCGCACTCGTACTGCTCGCGGCTTCGCTGGCCCTGGTTTACCGGCTCACGCTTCATCCGGGGCTGGCCAGCGGCGACTCCGCGGAGCTGCAGTGCATGAGCGCGCTCCTGGGCGTGTGTCATCCGCCCGGCTTCCGCTTCGAGATCCTGGCCGGATGGCTGTTCAGCCGGCTGCCGATCGGCCCGAGCGTGGCCTGGCGGATCAACCTGATGATGGTGGCATGCGGCGTGCTGGGCTGCCTGGCGCTGCATGGCGCCGTGCGGCGCATCACCGGCCGCATTCTGCCTGCCCTCGTCGCAGCCGCGACGCTGGGTTTCTCCAGCGTCTACTGGGCCTTCAGCACGCTCGCCGAGGTCTATGTCTTCTACGGCATGTTCCTGCTATTGGCGGTCTACGCGACGGTTCGCTTCCTGCAGGGCGGGCGCGCCGGTTGGTTGTTCACAGCCGCGCTCGCGCTGGGCGTCGCCGTCGCGGAACGGCCGTCGGAACTCGCGGTCGCGCCTGCCTTCCTGCTGGCCGTGCTGCTGGCGCGCCGTCAACCGGCGCCCCACGTCGGGCGGCTGGCCGCGGCGGCGGCGCTGTTCCTGCTGCCGTTCGTTGCCACCGTGAGCCTGCACCTGTGCTGGTACGACGAGCAACGCCCCTGGACGCGGGACCGTTTGCTGGCCGAGCGCGTGCTGGGCCGCAGCGCCGAAGAGCCGGGCAGCGGGGTGGGTCGGCTGACCGCGGCTTTGCGCTACTGCCTGGGCCTGAAGTGGACCACGCACGCCGGCTTCGACCCGCAGGAGACGCCGCGCGACCTGCGGCAGTACGCGTGGCTGCTGTCGGGCGGCGGGGCGTGGACGGGCAAGCAGATCCGCAAGTTCCGTGGGGCGGAGCCGCAGTTCCCGGGGACGAGCATCGGCGCGGCCGGGCTACTGCTCGCGCTCGTGGCGCTGCTTCGCTGGAAGCAACACCCGCCGTGGGTCGCCCTGGGGTTGGGAATGTTCGTCGGCAACCTGGCCTTCTACTTGTGGCACCACCCGTGGGACAACCTGACGTTCACGGTCCCGGGTCTGGCCGGCTTGGCACTGCTGGCCGGCCTGGGCGCCGCGTGGCAACCGCGCGGCTGGCGGTCGGCCGCATGGGGGGTGCTCTGCGTCGCGGCGCCGCTGTTTCTGCTGGTCGCCAACTACCGCGCCGTGGACCGCAGTCGCGATCCTGAAGCCCAGGCATTCGCCCCGATCCGCGAGCGGCTGCTGAAGACCGACCTGCCGCGGAACTGCGTGATCGTCGGCATCTACTGGACCACCGTTGCCTATCGCTACGTCCTGCACGCCGAGGCCGGCCGCACGGACATCCGCATTGTGGACGCCAGCCCGCACAACTGGGCCCGGTTGGCAAATCATTTCGTACAGCGCGGCGAGCCGACCTTCGTGACGCTCGAAGGCCAACTGGACCCCCAGACGCTGCGCAGATTACAGCAGCACACGGAGCCGGAGTTCCAGCGCGTCGGGCTGGGGCGCGTTGACGGCGACTGAGCGCCGCCGGCCTCCCGTTGGCTGGCGATGAGCGTATCCGCCGGCCTCTGCCGCCAGTCCTCGCGCGTATCAACCCCGACCGCGAACTGGTCGATGACAGGTGGGGATTCCTGCGCATGGTTCAACGCCGTCCACCGTTCACGCCGCCTCAAGGGCCGATAGCCGGAGGTCGGACTGCCCCGACGGCAACCGATGCGCGGCAGGAAGCCGGCCGCAACAGAACGACGCCGGTCCTGTTCGCGATCGGGGCGGTGGTCGGCCTGGGCGGGGTTGTCGCCACGGAATGGGACACGCTGTCGGCGTGGCCACAGACCGCCAGCGCCGCGGTGCAGAACGAAGCAGGCCAGCCGGCGAAGAATATGCGCCCCCCACGAGGGTCGGACCGAACGACGAAGTACTGGATTGCGCCGCCCGCCTCGCAACTTTCGGCCGTATCTCGCCCGGGTACCGCGCCGCCTGGGTCTGCACTGCGTCCCACGACCGCACCGGCCGCGCGGCCGCCGAAGCCCACGCGAAGCGAGCCCCAGCGGTCGGACCAGGCGTCCAGGCAGGACGCGCCGGAGCCGGGCCCCATCGACGTCCGCATCGAGCGCATCCTCGTCGGCGGCGAGGCGCTGGCCGCCGGCGTGGTGGACGAGTCGCTGCTCAACACGCACGCCAAGACCGACAAGTACGTCGTGTACTTCACGTTGCAGGTTTCCCCCGCCGGGACTCGCGGCACGCGGCGGATCAGCTTCGAGGACTTCCGGCTCGAGGACCGCAGCGGCCTGATCTACACGCCGCTGTCCACCCGCGACCGCCTGTCGGCCACGCTTGGGGCCGGCGAGACGGCACGCGGCGGCGTTGCCTTCGCGGTCTACAACGACAGTGCGCCGGCCCGGCTTCTGCTCCGCACTGGGGCCGACTCGTTCACGCCGCTGCCGGAGACCGTGTTCTCGCCCGCGCGGGATTAGGGCGTGGCGGGGCCGTGAACTCTCGGCTGGCGCCCGCAGCGTACCCGCTTTTCTGAGACCTCGCCTGTTCGTGGACATCGGAGCGTCATTTGACGCGCCCACCGCCCGATTCGCACCCTACTTGCGGGTTTCCGTCCGGTCGACATCGGGCCATTTCGGACCCTCGTGCTGGGCGATATGAGCGGCGTCCATCCTCTATGGCTGAACGGCGCGCACGGCTGGCGCCCGCGGCGCTGGCCGCGAGTCGGCTTTGCGGCCTGCGTCCTCGTGCTGCTGGGCGGCTGTGCGGGCGCTGGCTTGAACCAACCCGGTCCGACCGTGATCTTCCTGGACGGCTCCGGCTGGGCCGGGAGTGCTGCATCCGTTCGCGGCGGGCTGCGGGCCGCAGGCTTCAAGGGGAACGTGGAATCCTTTCCGTGGACTTCCCTGCTGGGTCCGGTGCCAGACCACTTCCTCGTTACGCACAAGAAACAGAAGGCCGGCCAGCTCGCCAGACACATTGCAGCCCGCCGGGCGGCGTTCCCGCGCGACGAGCTGCATCTGATGGGCCTGTCGGCCGGGGCCGCTGTGGCCGTTTTTGGCCTGGAGGAGTTGCCGCCCGGTGTCCAGGTGGACAATGTGGTTCTCTTCGAACCCTCGATCTCCGCTGACTACGACCTGTCGGACGCCATGGCGCACGTGCGCGGCTACCTGTACGCCACCAGCTCGCCCAACGACGGCGTGCTTGCGGGGCTGCGGCTGAACGCGGACGGCGGCACCGGCCAGCCGGCGGGGCTGTATGGCCTGCGCATCCCCAGCCGCGTGAAGCGCTATGAGGTGTACGCGCGGGTGGTGAATCTGCCGTGGCGGCCGCCCTACACGGACCTCGGCTGGAACGGCAGCCACACGGGCGCGACGAATGGGAGGTTCGTGCAGAACGTGATCGCGCCGCGGATTCTGTCCAGCGGCCCGCAACCCCTCAATCACCCGCTGGCGCCGGATTGGATCGTGCGCTGGCGCGGCTCGCACGCCACGGCCAAGTCGATGCGGTAGGCGTAGCTCGCTGATCGAGCTTACTCCCGCCGGTCGCTACCCGCTGGTGGCTAACGCCGCACGGATGATGCCCAGGAAGGACTCGGCCTTGAGGCTCGCACCGCCGATGAGCCCGCCGTCGACGTCCGGCTGGCCCATGATCTCCCGCGCGTTCTCGGCCTTGACGCTGCCGCCGTAGAGGATGCGCACGCCGTCGGCGAGGCGGCCGAATTGCTGTCGCAGCGCGGCTCGCAGGTGGGCGTGCGCCTGCTGGGCCTGCTGCGGGGTGGCGTTGTGGCCTGTGCCGATGGCCCACACGGGTTCGTAGGCGATGACAAGCTGGTCAGGCGAGTTCAGCTCCACGCCGACCAGATCGGCCGTGAGCTGGAACGTCAGCACCTCCAGCGTGCGGCCGGCCTGCCGCTCGGCCAGCGTCTCGCCCACGCAGAGAATCGGCGTCAGCTTCGCGGCCAGCGCCGCACGCACCTTGCGGTTGATCATCCAGTCGTCCTCATGATGGCCGATCGTGTGCCGCCGCTCGCTGTGCCCGAGGATCACGTAGCGAGCGCCGGTCTCAGCCACCATTGCCGCCGAAACTTCGCCCGTGAACGCGCCGCTGGGCTCGTGGTAGAGGTTCTGTGCACCGAAGGCAATGGGGCTGCCGGCGCTGGCCTTGGCGACCGGGAACAGGTACGTGAAGGGCGGGCAGACGGCGACGTCGACCCGCTCGGTCGCGCCCCGGATCGCCTCCAGCCCGGCGCGGATGTCCGCAACCAGCGCGCGCGCCTCGGCCAGGCTGAGGTTCATCTTCCAGTTCCCGGCCACCAGCGGACGACGCACGATCGACCTCCGCGTGCAGCTCTGGGCCGCAACAGGTCGTAGTCAATGCGGAAAGGCGCGGCCCGTCAACCCGTGCTACGGAGCTGTTGGTAGGAGTCCATCGCTCCAACGCGCCACAAGGCGCGCTTGCCGGTCGAGCGCCTGATGCGCGACCTGAGCGTGCTCGATCTGGACGGAGCCGGCGCGGAGGAGTTCGGGCGTATCACGGCGGCGCTGTCGGATCGCGGCCGGACATCCGGCTCGGCGGCCCGCGGCTCGCAGCTCGCGCGGCCCCATGACTGGGGCGGCTCGGTTCACCTCCGGCTTGGACTTGGCGTCCACTCTCGCTACGGTACGCGGCCAGCCCGGGGAGCCGGGCCAGTCATGGCCCGGTGGAAGCGCCCCATGACTGGGGCGGCTCGGTTCACCGCCAGCGGAACTTGCGCGCATGCCTGATCAGATCATCCGCATCGACTACGCCCACGTCCTCACCACTGCCGTCGGGCCGGCGCACGGTCTCCTGCCCGCCGAGATCGAGCGCGCCAGGCCGCCGGTCGAGCAGCTCGTCCAGCGCATCGAGCAGGAGCGCAAACAGGGCCGCCACCGCTACCGCGACCTGCCCGCCGACGCCGACATGCTGCGAACCGTCAAGGCCGCCGTCCGCAGGCACAAGCGGTGCCCCACCCCTTCCAGGGGTGGGGGACCCGCGGTCGAGAACCTGGTCGTGCTGGGCATCGGCGGCTCAGCCCTGGGCAACCTGGCCTTGCACACCGCGCTCAACCCGCCCTTCCACAACCTGCTGCCGCCGCGACAGCGTCGCGGCCCGCGCCTGTTCGTGATGGACAACGTCGACCCGGTGCAGTTCGGAAACCTGCTCGCTCTGCTCTCCCCGCAGCTCCGCCGCACCAAGTTCAACGTCATCAGCAAGTCCGGCGAGACGGCCGAGACGGCGGCGCAATTCCTGATCGTGCGCGATCTGCTGCGCAAGCGGCTCGGCCCCAAAGCGCTCGCCGCGCAGCTCGTCGTCACCACCGACCCGCAGACCGGCACGCTCCGCGAGCTGGCCGCCCGCGAGGGCTATGACACGCTGCCCGTGCCGCCCGGCGTCGGCGGACGCTTCTCGGTGCTCTCCGCCGTCGGCCTGTTCTCCGCCGCCATGTGCGGCATCAACGTCGATCGGCTGCTGGCCGGCGCGGCCGCCATGAACCAGCGCGTCCCGACGCCGGACGTATCGAAGAACCCCGCCGCGCTGCTGGCCCTGTTGCTGCACGCGTTCTACGTGCGCGGCAAGCGGCTGCACGTGATGATGCCCTACAGCTTCCAGCTCAAGGACCTGGCGGACTGGTACCGCCAGCTCTGGGCCGAGAGCCTGGGCAAGTGCCGCGACCTGGACGGCCGGCCCACGGTGGTCGGCCCGACGCCGATCAAGGCCCTGGGCGCGACCGACCAGCACTCGCAGGTGCAGCTCTACCGCGAGGGGCCCAACGACAAGGTCTTCATCTTCCTGGAGGTCCAGCGCTTCGCCCGCGACGTGAAGATCCCGCGCGGCCGCGGCACGCCGCTGGCCCTGCAATACCTGCAAGGCGCGACGCTCGGCAAGCTGCTCAACGCCGAGAAACGCGCCACCGAGCTGGCCCTGGTCGCCAGCCAGCGGCCGTGCCTGACGATCCGCTTCCCGGCCGTGAACGAGCACACGGTCGGGCAATTCATCCTGCTGTGGGAGGCGGCCACGACGATCATGGGTTATCTGCTGCACATCGACCCGTACGACCAGCCGGCGGTGCAGCTCGGCAAGGAGTACACGTACGCGCTGATGGGCAAGCCCGGCTGCGAATCGCCGGCGGGTCCCCTAAAGCACCCGTAGTAGCTGTAGCTGTAGGTCGGGTCAGACCAGGTCTTGCGACCCGACCTACCCCTACTGGGCGTTCCATACAACGCAAAGGGGCGTCCGATTCGGACGCCCCTGAAGACGCGTCGGCTTGTGCGAACCCGGAGGCTTAGCCGCGCCGCCGCAGCAGCGCCAAGCCACCCAGCGCCAGCAGCGCCAGCGACGCCGGCTCCGGAACGACCGTGAATCTACCCCAGAAGATGTCGAACGCCCCAGGCTTCGTGGCCGTGTGCTCCACCGTCCCGATGGCGTCCGTGATTCCGAAGTCGAGGTCCAAGCCGGCACTGGTGCTCGAATTCACGGCTAGATCCGCGAAGTCCGTCACCGTGCCGCTGCGGAAGTCGTCGTCGGGCGGGCTGCCCTGCTCGTTCGCGAAGTTGAAGTTCGTCAGCGCCAGGTAGTACACGCCTGGCGCGTAGGTGCGGATCAGACGGGACTGAAGCGTGGTGCCACCCGGACCTTCGTCGTCGTTTCCGTAGCCGGGTATCGCCTGCAACGCGCTGTCATAGACCCACAGGTCGGTGTCGACTGAGGTCCGCCCGATCGTCGAGATGGTGATCGTGCCGGGCGCGTACGAGCCGAGATCGACCGGCGTGACCGGCACCGTCTCCATTGTCGCCACGTAGTCCGCCGTCGTGCTGCTCGTGCCCGTCACGCGGTAGTAGAACGACTCCATCTTGCCGAAGCCGTACCACTGGACAAAGCGCGGCGGCGAGGTCGTGCTCGAGCTGGTCTGGGCTGTGGCATCGGTCCCAGCATTCGGCACGCCGGCCGTCTGCGTCAGGCCGCGGATTGTGCCGGTGTGCCCCGCGGTGCCGGTGGTGGTGATCACCAGCCGGTGGCGGTAGATGCCCGGCGCCAACGGATCGACCGAGACCAGAAAGTAGTCCAGCCCGGCGCCGCTGCTACTGGTGCTGTTTCCGGTGATCGTGTCGCCGGCCGACATCCCCGCGACGATGTCCGCCGCGGCTTTGCTGTCATTGCCCTCGCTCTCGGGGAAATTGTCCGCCACAGCAGCCGCGGTCAACGACAGGCCCGCGGCCAGCCCGCAGATCCAACGACGTGTCATATGAGCCTCCTCCCGCACCTTCAGTGCGCCATCGCTCGAATTGCTGCCGCCGCGCGCTGTATTCGCGCCGCGACGAAACCCACTCGTGAAGAAGAGAGATTCCCGCGGACGTGCGGGCCGTCTCCTCTTCCCTCCAAACCGACCGTATTGTCGCCGGGCGGCGGGGGCCGAGTCAAGAGAAAAACGGCTCGCGGGACGGACTTTTTTCGGCCCGGCGCCGGGTGGGCGCAATCCCCGGTTCAGACGCGACTTACGGGAAACGTCGCCCTCGGCCAGTCGGGATTCGCCACGGCGGTGCCGGCTTTTCTGCCAGCATCTGCCGGTTGCCGGGACGCCTGCGCAGCATCAGGATCGCGGGCAGCCGCCCGCCGGTGGGACGGCTTGCGCACAGCCGAGGGCGACTGTGCCACATTCCGCCCCGTTCCGGCGTTCCGGGCGGCTGGCTGCTGCCGGTGCCGGCGGTTAAGACGAAACGCCCGCCAGCTCGGAGACAGCCCCCGCCGCTGCCGGCTCCAACTCTCCCGCCCGCTCCAGGTACCAGCGCACCGTCCGCGGCACGCCCACCTCGTACGGCACGGTTGGCTGCCAGCCCAGCTCGCGGCGGGCCTTGTCGGCCGAGAAGTACGAGCGGCGGCCCATGAGCCAGACGGCATAGCGCGTGATGAACGGCGGCCGCCTGGATCGCAGCAGGTGGCCGAGGCATTCCAACAGGAAGCCGGCGAAGTACGCCGCCCGATACGGGGCGTGGCGCGTGACCGGCGGCGCGCCCAGGGCCTTCGCCCAGAGGTTGAAGTATTCCTGTTGCGTGATCACGCCGTCGTTGCTGCAATTGTAGGCTTGGCCATTGGCCTGCGGCAGGGCGGCGGCAGTGACGGCGGCCTCGGCGATGTTGCCGGCGTAGACGACGTTCAGCCGGTTGTCGCCGCGGCCGAGGACCTTGGCCCGGCCGGCACGGATCATGCTGACCAGGCGGGCAATTGTCGCGCGGTCGCGCTCACCGTAGATCCAGGCCGGGCGGATGACGGTGACCTCGATGCGGCCGGCGCGCTGCGCCTGCCACACGATGCGCTCGGCCTCGACCTTGGAGCGGCTGTAGTAGGCCCAGCGGTACAACCGGTAGCCCAGGGGGAACGTCTCATCGACGGTGATGTCCTTCGTGTAGTAGCCGTACGCGCTGATCGAGCTGATGTGCAGCAGGCGGCGGACGCCGGCCGCGATCGCCGCCTCGGTCAGGTTGCGGGTGCCGTCGATCGTGATGCGCTGGAACTCCTCCCAGCGGCCCCAGTCGCCGACCTTGGCGGCCGAGTGGTAGACCGCGTCGCAGCCCTGGCAGGCGCGGGTCAGCGAGGCCGGGTCGCTCACGTCGCCCTCGGCGAACTCGACCCCCTGCGTGGCCAGCCACGCGCGGTCGCTGCCACGGCGCACCAGGGCGCGCACCGGCAGCCCGCGTTTGCGAAGCTGCTCGACGATGTGGCTGCCGAGCAATCCGCTGGCGCCGGTCACCAGATTCATCGTTCGGTACCCGTGTGGCACAGCCGCCCTCGGCTGTGCCTGCGTTTCAGAGAAAGCGCTGACTTCAGTCGGCGCGGCGTAGCCGCGCGGGCCGAAGCCCGCGGCCCTTCGCCCAGTCGAGGGCGGCCGGGCCACGCATCACCCGCAGCGATTACACCCCTGGCCGCCGCAGCAGCGCCAGCGCGTGGTCGGCGATCTGCGCCGCGCCGATGCCGCAGTATTCCAGCTCCTCCTCCGACGTGCGCGTGCTCTTGGGGATGCGGTTGCAGTGCAGCGTCTGCACCTGGACGCCGCCCCCGCGCGCCGCGATCTCCGCCGCCGCCGACCCCAGCCCGCCCCCGTAGTTGTCCTCCACCGTCAGCGCCCGCCCGCCGCAACGCCGCAGCCCCTCCAGCAGCCGCGCTGCGTCGATCGGGAGACTGTACGCGTCGATCAGCGCCGCCCGCACGTTCTGCTTCGCCAGCAGCTCCACCGCCTGCTTCGCCGCGTGCACCATGTAGCCCGCCGCCACAATCGCCAGCTCCTCGCCCGCCGTCAGCAGGTGGAACCCGCCCGGCTCAAAGTGTGTGTCGGGCGGATACAGCAGCGGCACGTCCGGCCGGTGCGTGCGCATGTAGCACAGGCCGGACAGCTCCACCATCAGCCGCGTGCAGTGGTAGACCGCGACCGCGTCGGCCGGGTGGAACATCCAGCACAGCGGGCTGACGCGGTCGTCGCCGCGCACAACCGTGTACGCCCGGAAGTAGGCCACGTCCGCCAGGCCCATCTGGCTGGGACCGTCGGCGGCCAGCGAGGCGCCCGCGTGCGAGCCGACCAGCTTGATGTTCGCGCGCGAGATACTGGCCAGCTCGATCTGGTCGTACGCGCGGGCGATGAACTTGGCGAACGAGTTGACGAACGGGAGGTAGCCCGCCGCCGACAGCCCCACCGCGGTCGAGACCATGTTCTGTTCCGCAATCTTGCACTCGAAGAAGCGGTCGGGGTGCGCGTCGCGGAAGAGCTCCGTGAACGTCGAGTTGCTCACGTCGCCGTCGAGCACGACGACGTGCGGCAGCAGGTCGCCGGCCGTCCGCAGGGCGGCCCCATACGCCTTCCGCGTCGCCAGCGCGCCGTTTTGGAGCGCCTTGCCGAAGCCAGCCGCAGTCATCGCCTGCTCGAACGTCGGCCACTGCACGCTCTTGACGTCGGGCCGCTGAGCGGAGCCGCCGCAGTGATGGGGCGGTCTGGTCGCGGGAGTGGGCGGCTTCGGCCCGGAGAGTTTCTCGTTCGCCGCACCGCCCAGCAGCGTCTTGAGGTTCGCGTCCAGGTCGGCCTGCGCCTGCGGCAGGTCCGCGGCTTCCAGCGGCTTGCCGTGCCAGTTGCCCTGCTGGAGCTTGCGCACGCCCCAGCCCTTGATCGTGCGGGCGACGATCGCCAGCGGGCGGCTCGCGTGGTCGAACTTCGCGAACGCGGCGTCAATCTGTTGCGGATCGTGGCCGTCAATGGTCACGACCTCGTGGCCGAACGCTTGGAGCTTGGCCGCCAGCCGCTCCGGCGACTGCTGGAACGAAACCTGGCCCGCCTGTCCCTGCCCGTTGCAGTTGAACACCACGCACACGTCGCTCAGCTTGTGGTCGATGAGGAAATCCAGCGCCTCCCAGATTTGCCCCTCGCGCGATTCGCCATCGCCCGCGAGCACGTAGATTCGCCGCCCCGTCCCGTCACGCCGCGCCGCCAGCGCCAGCCCCGCCGCCACGCTCAGCCCCTGGCCGAGGCTGCCGGTGGCGGCATCGAAGAAGGGGAAGCCCTCGGCCGGGTTGGGGTGGCCGTCCAGCACGCTGTCGCGCGTCCGCAGCCCGTCCAGATCCGCGACGCTCAGCCGACCGCCGCACTCGCAACCCGGGGGACCCGCCTCCGACCGGTCCGGGGGACCGCCCTCCGGCCGGTCTTTCCGGCAGCCGATCGCCCCGCCCAGGTCGGCGTAGGCGGCGTAGATGATCGGCACGGCGTGGCCTTCGGAGAGCACCAGCCGGTCGGCGGCCGGGTTCCACGGGTCGGCCGGGTCCCAGCGCATCTTGCAGTACATCAGGTACGCGACCAGGTGCGCCAGCGACAGGGCGCTGGAGGCGTGTCCCGACCCGGCGGCGGTCGTCATCCGCACGACCAGTTTGGAAAGCTCGCTCGCCTTCGCGTGGAGCGCGGCGCTTGAGACCATCCCGATCTCCGGCGGGCGGGCGGCCGCGCCAGCGCGCCGCGCGCCGACACACCCGCTGTGGCCGGGCTACTCTATCGACGCCCCGCGCACGCGGCAAGCAAACGCCGCGCGTCACCACGCGCCGTACTGCTGCGCCAGCCACCACGCGGCCGCTGCGGCCGACAGACCCGCCAGCACCACCAGCGCGATCTTGACCCAACTGTACGGCCGCTCGCCCTGCACCTCGCCCGTGCGGGCGTTGACCAGGAAGCGGTAGACGCGCTGCTTGTAGCGGTAGGCACTGATCCACACCGGCAGCAGGACGTGCTTGAACGTGATGTCCGCATAGCGCGTGTCGACCGAGTGGATCCGCTGCTCGTCGCCGCCGATGTCCGCCCGCACCGTCGCCTCGATCGTCTCGTCCATGATGCCGCGCGCGACCTCGAAGCCGCCGGCCAGATCAATCTGGTAGCCCTCCGCCGTGAAGCCGCTCAGGTACGCGTCGTCGTACGGCGCCAGGCTGCGCAGGTCCCACGGCTCGAGCCGCTCGGCGCACCGCCGCGGCAGCGAGCGGCTCGCCAGCACCAGCACGTCGTTGAAGCGGTTGCGCACCACGCCGCTGGCCGGGTACCAGCGCGTGCGACGCTGGGTGCGGCGGTTCTTGCCGCTGCCGACAGTGACGTAGTAGTGCTCGCCGCGCTCGCCGGTGTACGCGCTGGTGGTGTGGCAGTCGTAGGTCCAGTACGGCACGTAGAGGCCGGTGAGGCGCTGCTCGACGCGGGCGTACTGCTTGACGGCATCGGGGGCGAACCACAGCTTGCCGAGCCAGTGGCGGAAGCGGGCCTGGGCTTCGTCGCGCTCGATCTTGAACGGCAACAGCGCCCGGGGCTTGATCAGCCGGCGCGAGGCCGCCATCGCCACGATGTTGGAGCCACAGTACGGGCAGCTCAGGGCCTCGATCTGCGGCGGCTTGTGAATCTCAGCCCCGCAGGCGTCGCACTTGAGGGTCTCGCGCTCGTGTGTCGGCTCGGCCGCCGCAAACGCTTCGAGGTGTGCCAGGAAGTCCAGCTCTTCAACCGCTGCGCCGGATTCCGGGATGGGATTCTCATGGCCGCAATACGGGCACTTGAGCGCTGAGGTTCGCGGCGCGAATTCCAGCTTCGCGCCACAGCGGGCACAGGGAAAGCGCTTCCCGCCCGGCGGCGCCACAGCGTCGGATGGAGCACTCGCATCCACGCGAGCTACCCTCCAATTGGAAGTCGTCGGACTCGGTGCCGAGCGTCTTCGACGACGACGATCGCGCCGGCACTCAGCGCGTCCGCGGCGTCGGCCAGCACGCGGGCCCATCGCTTGATGACAAAGGGACTCGTGCTGTTGTTCAGCCGAAAGAGGATAACGCTGACCGCCTGGCCGCCCGAAAGGGCGACGATTTCACCAAAGTCCAGATCGAATGTGAGGATGATTCGGCGCTCAGCGATGGCTTTTGCGAAGATCTCCCCATTCGGCAGCGTCTGTAGCCCCGCCTGGCGGAGATGGAGGACGTCGTATCCACGATCGCGCAGCCAGGCGGCGACGCGCTGCGAGACGCCCATGTCGGCAAGAAAACGCATCTGATCGCTAGGTGGTCAGTACCTCTTCCTGCGACAACCACGCTGCGTATTCGAGCGCCTGCTGAATGTCCTCGGGCTCCAGGTCAGGGTAATCGGCGAGCACCTCTTCGCGCGTCGCGCTGTGCGCGATCTGCTTCACGATCACCGACACGGGGATGCGCATCCCGCGGATGCACGCCCGGCCGCCGAGAATGGCGGGATCGAATGTAATTCGGTCAAATCGCCGCATCGCTGGCCTCCCCCTCAATCATACCCCAGGCGTCTGCCCTCGCCGTCACGGCTTCGGCAATGGCGGCGCCCCGGCCAGCAGGGCGGATAACTCCGTCACCTGTCCGGCAGGCGTCCAGGCCGCCAGGCCCTGACGCCACACCAGCGTGTCGCCGCGCAGTTCGCCCGCCTCCGCCTTGCGCTGCAACGCCGCCAGGTCGAACGGCCCGGTCTGCTGGTTGTTGGCCGCGACATAGAACTGCACGCCCTGGCCCGGCAAGGGCGGCGGAGGCACAGCCGGGGGCGGCTGTGCCACACGTTCACTTGCACCCGGGGGCGGCGGCTGTGCCACACGTTCACTTGCACCCGCGGGCGGCTGTGCCGTGCTGGGCGGCTGTGCCACACCGGGCTGCGCGGCGCCCGCCATCGCCTGGCCCATCTGGCTGGCCATCGCAAAGCCCATGCCCATGCCCATCCCGCCCGCAGCCATCCCGCCGGGGTTCTTGGCGGCGGCGGCGATTGCCTCGGCCGTCTGGTACTGCGTGTACTTGGTCAGGTCGCCCACCACGCCCATGCTGGTGCGCTTGTCGATCGCCTCCTCGACGGCGGGGGGGAGCGAGATGTTCTCGACCAGCAGCTTGGTCAGCTCCAGCCCGTAGTTGCGGAACTCGGCCTGGATGCGGAAAGTGATGAACTTGCCCAGCTCGTCGTAGTTGGCGGCCAGGTCGAGCACGGGGATCTTGCTCTCGCCCAGGATGTCGCTGAAGCGCGAGACGATCAGGTTGCGGAGCTGGCCGGTGATGTCGTCGGTCGTGAAGTGCGCGTCGGTCCCCACAATCTCCTGGATGAACGCGCCCGGGTCGCTCACGCGCATCGCGTACGTGCCGAACGCCCGCAGCCGCAGCGGGCCGAACTCCGCGTCGCGCAGCATGACCGGGTTCTGCGTGCCCCACTTCAGATCGGTGAACTGCCGCGTGCTGACAAAGTACACCTCGGCCTTGAACGGGCTCTCGAACCCGTACTTCCAGCCCTGCAGCGTCGAGAGGATCGGCAGGTTCCTGGTCTCCAGCGTGTGCGTGCCGGGCTGGAACACGTCGGCGAGCTGCCCCTCGTTCACGAACGCGGCCGCCTGCCCCTCGCGCACCACCAGCTTCGCCCCATGCTTGATCTCGTTGCCGTAGCGCTCGAAGCGGTAGACCAGCGTGTCGCTGGAGGGGTCGAGCCACTCGACAATGTCGATCAGCTCGCCCTTGATCTTGTCCCACAGACCCATGGTATGACCTCCCGTGCCCGGCCCGCCAGCCCCGCGGCCGACACCGGCGCAAGTGTACGAGCGGCACGGGGACGCTGTCGCGTGCGAAAGGAAGCGGAATCTCGTAAGCCTCGCGCAACGCGAACGGATGCCAGCGATCCGCATTGTCGTTATCGGACGTTTGCAGCGGGGAAAAAAACCGGCCCCCCCTTGCAGCCGCCGTTGGCCGCTGCTACGTTTCGCCGGGTTTTGCTGGGCGCGGAATCACTTCACTGGTGAAAGGTCGTCTATGAATCGCAGGCACCGTCTCTGTACCGCTGTCGTTGCACCGCTTGTCCTCGCCGCGAGCGCACGGGCCGATCTGTTCGGGTTCAGCCGCATTACCAACAACGCGGACCACAACGTCGCCTCGCAGTTCCTGGTCGAGATCACTGACGCCGGCGCGGGGTTCGCCGACTTCCGCTTCACGAACGCGGCGCTGATCTCGTCGTCGATCACCGACGTCTACTTCGACGACGGCACGCTCTTGGGCATCGCCTCCATCTCCAGCTCGAGGGGCGTGGCTTTCAGTCAGCCGGCGACGCCCGGAGACCTGCCCGGCGGGAACACGCTCGACCCGCCGTTTGAAACCTCGCAGCGGTTCGCACAGCGGCTCTCGGCGGACTCGGATCCGCCCGTGTTTCCAAACGGCGTGAATACGTCCAGCGAGTGGCTGAACATCCGCTTCGCGCTGTTCCAGGGCGCGACCTTCAGCGACGTGATCGCGGCGATGCTGGACGGCTCGCTGCGGATCGGTCTGCACGTCCAGGGCATCGGACCGGAAGGCGAGAGCGACAGCTTCGTCAACGACGGGCACGGCAAGATCCCCGCCCCCGGAGCGCTAGTGCTCGGCGCCCTCGGGCTGACGCTCGTCGGTCGCGTACGCCGCACGCTAAACTGACTCGGCGTCCCATCTCGCCAACAACTGCGGCTGCCGACTGCCGCTAGCCGCGCCGGTCGCGTTTCGCGCCGAGCGACCGCAGGCTTCCCAGGACCGCCGCTGAAACAATCCCTGCCCGTCGCAAGCGGGATTTGTCAGGGCGATCGCGGTTTTCCCCTCCACCACCATGTGTGGATTTTTCATCCCAGGAGAAGCGTGCGCGGCCACCTTTGACAGGCGTGCCACCGGGCGCGCGCCGCGCGGTACCAGAAGGCGGTCCGTGGCGTACCGGGTCGGGAGCGGCTAAACTCCCGCCGGGCGTAGAACCGAACGATAAGAGATGTCCGCGCCGTGCGTTCACCTCGTATTCCCATCGAACGGAGGAACACCATGCAATGCCTGTGCCCAGCCCGATGGATGCCTGTACTGCTGACCGTGCTGATCGCGCTGCCGATCACCCTCGTCGCCGATCTGACGGACGTGAAGGCGGCCCCGCCGGACGGCGCCCAGCAGCCGCCGCCCGGTGCTCCCGGCGGACCGGCCGGCGCCAAGCCGGAGGCGAAGCGCTTCCCGGACTTCACCGAGCTCGTCAAGGACATGAAGGCCGAGGAGGGGCTCTTCACGCTCTACCGCTACGACCCCAACGACAAGAACCGCGACCCCGAGAAGCTGCTCTGCAAGGTACCCGCCGGCCTGCTCAACCAGGACCTGCTCTTCGCCACGAGCATCTCGCGCGGCGGGTTCTTCACCGGCTTCATGTGGAACGACGCCTTGATCCGCTGGGAGGTCAGCGGCGACCAGCTCAAGCTCGTCACCCCCAACACCAACTACGTGCAGAAAGACGACCAGCCCGTCAGCGACGCCGTCCGCCGAACGTACAACGAGACCTACCTGGCGGCCGTGCCGATCCTGAGCCTGACCCCGGGCGGCGACGTGCTGTTTGACCTCGGCGCGCTGCTCAAGAGCGATGTAGCCGGCGTGTCGTTCATCGCCGGCGGCGGCGGGTTCGCCGCCCTGGGCGGCGCGCCGCCGGGCATGATTCGCCCGGACCTGAGCAAGTGGACCAAGGTCAAGCTCTTCCCGGAGAACCTGCTGATCGACGTCGACCTGGCCGTCGGCGGCCGGCAGGGGGGGAAGATGATCGGCGTCTCCTACGCATTCCGCCGCCTGCCCGCCTTGGGTTCGTACCAGCCGCGCGTCGCGGACGACCGCATCGGCTACTTCCTGACGGCCCGGGTAGACTGGTCGAAGAAAGCGACCGAGCGCGACAACTTCGAGCGCTACGTGCAGCGCTGGCAGCTTGAGAAGCGCGACCCGTCGCTGGAGCTGAGCCCGCCCAAGAAGCCGATCGTGTTCATCATCGAGAAGACCGTGCCGATCCAGTGGCGGCGCTGGGTGCGGCAGGGAATCGAGGAGTGGAACAAGGCGTTCGAGAAGGTCGGCTTCGTGGACGCGGTCGTCGTGCACCAGCAAACCGACGACAACGAGTTCGCGAACTATGATCCCGAGGACGCGCGCTACAACTTCTTCCGCTGGATCGTCTCGGGCGTTCCGTTTGCGATGGGGCCGTCGCGGGTCGACCCGCGCACCGGCCAGATTCTGGACGCCGACATCGTCATGGACGACTCGTTCGTGCGGGCCTGGATGGAGGACTTTGATCTGTTCGCGCCCGCGACCGTGGCCCGGCTCAAGGGGCCGGGCTTCCAGCTCTGGACGCAGCGCTATCCCGAGCTCTTCGAACAACTCAAGGCCCGCCACCTGACCCGCCCCGACGACCCGTCCCTGGAACTGATCGACGCCGTGCAGCAGCAGCGGCAGGGTCCCGGCCCGTCCGCCTGCACCTACGCCTACGGCATGCAGCAGCAGATGGCGTTCCTCTACAACGCCATGCTGGCCACCAGCAGCGGCAAGAAGCTGCCGGACCACTTCATCGGCGAGGCCATCCGCGAGGTCGTCGCGCACGAGGTCGGCCACACCCTCGGCCTGCGGCACAACTTCAAGGCCTCGAGCTGGCTCAGCCTGGAGGAGATCAAGCGCCGCCGCGACACCAGCGACGAGCCGACCAGCGCCAGCGTGATGGACTACAACCCGCTGCTGTTCTTCAAGGGCGACAAGGCCGAGAGCGTGCGGCACTTCGTCACCACCGGCATCGGCCCGTACGACTGCTGGGCGATCGAGTACGGCTATGCCGTGCCGGGTGCCAAACCCGAGCCCGACCTGCTCAAGGAGATCGCTTCCCGCGGCGCCACGGCGGGCCTGGCCTACGCCAGCGACGAGGACACCCTGGGGGCGTTCTCGACCGACCCGTCCTCGAACCGCTACGACATGGGCGCGGCGCCGATGGAGTGGATCCGGGCGCGCTTCGAGCTGTGCGATGAGCTGTGCAGGAACCTGGGCGACTGGGCCATCCAGGACGGCGAGTCGCGCTACTACCTGACGCGGGCCTTCAACAACATCCTGTTCGAGAAGGCCCGCAACTTCGAGTACCTGGGCCGCCTGGTCGGCGGGCAGTATTTCCACCGCGACCACAAGGGCGACCCCGACCAGCGGCCGGTATTCGTCCCGGTCGACCCGGAGACGCAGCGCAAGGCCCTGGCCCTGCTCAAGCAGACCTTGTTCAACGACGCGTTCTTCCGCTACGACCCCACCCTGCTCAACAACCTCTCGCCCCACCGCTGGTGGCATTTCGGCATGGAGCCGACCCAGCGCATGGACTACCCCATCCATGCCATGATCACGCTGCTGCAGTGGTGGACGCTGTCCGATCTATGCAGCCCCCCGGTCCTGCAGCGCATCTATGACGGCGAGCTCAAAACTGGCGACGGCGACCGCTTCACCGCCGCCGAGTTCATCGCCACCCTCCGCGACACGGTCTGGTCGCAACTCGAGGAGCGCGGCGGCGGGAGCTACACGGACGCCAAGCCGATGCTCAGCTCGATTACACGCGGGCTGCAGCGCGAGTATTTGGACCTGATGCTGCCGTACCTGCAGGCGGCGCCCGGTACCATCGTCTCGGCCGACCTGGACGGCATGATCCGCTACGCGATGCGCGAACTGAGCGAGAAGATCGGCGGGGTGCTGAAGGGCGGCGCCAGGCTGGACTTCGGCTCGCGGGCGCACCTGACCGAGTGCAAGTCGCGCATCGACCGGGCGCTGGAGGCCCAGTTCACCGCCCGCTAGCGCTCCGTCAACCTGCGCCTTTCGGTCGCGGGGAGAGGGCGAGGCCGCTGCCGAGCCGTGGCTCGCCGGAGGCCCGCCCTCCCCGCAAGCGGCAACGTCGCTACTCTGCGTGGCGGTTCTCTGGGTTACGCGCGCTTGGCCTTGGCCTGCCGCGCGGCCGGCTCCTTGACGCTGCGGGCCGGCGGCTTCTTCTTCTCGAGTTGCTCTACGCTGGCCTTCAGCGCCTCCATCAGGTTGATCACCTTGCCGACCTGCTCTTCCGGCGCGACCACCGGCTCGGCCCCGGCGATCTTGGCCTTGACCAGCTCCAGCAGCGCATCCTGGTAACGGTCCTTGAACTGGGCCGGGTCGAACTCGGCCGCGTGGCTGTCGATGATCTGCCGCGCCAGCTCCACCTGCTTGCGGTCCACCTCGCCGTTCTTAATCTCCTCGAAATACGGCGTCGCGCCGCGCACCTCGTCCGCGTAGCGCAACGTCGTCAGCACGAAGCCGCGGTCGAGCACCTTCAGCGCCACGATGTGCTCACGGCCCGACATCACCACCCGCCCGATGCCCACCTTCCCGGCCGCCTTGATCGCCTCGCGGACCACGCGGAACGCCTCCTCCGCCACCGGCCCATCGGGCGCCATGTAGTACGGCGAATCCAGAAACAGCGGGTCGAGCTCCGTCTCGTCGACGAACTGCTCCAGCTCGATGGTCTTGGTGGTCTCCAGCCGCACCTTCTCCAGGTCCGCGTCGTCCACTACCACGTACTTGCCCTTGTCGTACTCGTAACCCCTGACGATCTCGTCCCGCTCCACCGCCCCGTGCTCCGGGCACACCATCTGCTGCCGCAGCCGCCGGTGGCAGTCCTTGTGAAGCTGGTTCATGCTGATCCGCGTGGCGCCGCTGACGGCGTTGTACAGCCGCACCGGGAACGAAACGAGCGAGATCTTCAGGTGGCCCTTCCAGGTTGCGCGCGGCGGCATCACCAGACTCCGTCGCTGGGTTTGCGATGACCGGGCCGTGCGCAACTCCAGCGGCACGGCCGTCTTAGCCCCTATCGGCCGACCGGCCCAGGTCCGTTGACCGCTGCCTCCGTCCCTCGCCTCGCTACGATAGGCGTCATAGGTTCTACGGTCAATCGCCGTGCTGCCCGTCGTCGCCGTATTGTCCCCCATTGCTTCGCTTAGCCACGTCGCGCGGCGCGCGCAAAAGCGGTCTCCGGCCGCGATCTGCCCATCGGTCCCCGTGGTCGCGGTCAGAGACCGCTCCTACGCCCGCGTTGACCCCGCCGCCGCGCCGCGGAGAATGCGCGCGTGCTTGGCGCGCGTCGCTTCACCACGCCCTTGGTTCTGATCCTGGTGCTCGCCGCCGCGTGGCGCCTGGCGCTGGCCGCGCAGATGCCCTGCATTTCGCGCGACGGCGTGAACTACTCCTGGCAGGCGCGCGAGCTGGGCCGCCGCGGCGCCGCGGCCCTGCGCGTGGCAGAGTTCGACCAGCATCCGCTGTATGCGCTGACCATCCTGGGTTTACAGCGCGGCATGGTCGCGCTTGGGGCTGCTGACACCCCGCTGACCTGGCAGCGCGCCGGACAGAGCGTAGCGTGGCTGGCCGGGATGGCCGTCGTCGTGCTCAGCGGCCTGCTCGCCCGACGCGCGCTTCGACGCCTCAATCTCCCGGTCGACGCGGACCGAGCCCTGCTCTTTGGACTGGCCCTAGCCGCGCTGCTGCCGCTGAACACCTGGCTCTCGGCCGACGTCATGTCCGACCAGCTTCACCTGGCGCTCTATCTCGCGGCGGCGGCGGTCCTGCTGCATCTACGCGACTGGCGCGCGGCGGCGGCCTGCGGAGTGCTCAGCGGCCTGGCGTTCCTCACGCGGCCCGAAGGCGCCGTCGTCTGCGCGGCGGCGGTGGTCGTGCTGCTGGGAGGGCTGGGCTGCACCGCGATCGATAAGCGTCTGACACGTTGCGTCGCCGTCTTGCTCGCATTCCTCCTGATCGCGGCCCCGTACTGGCTGCTCTCCGGCCGGCTTACGCCGAAGGCCGCCAAGGAGACAATTGACCAATTCAGGGCCGGGACGGTCAGCGACGCGCACACCGTGGCGACGGCGCCGGGAGACGTATCGTCGGTCCCCCGCGGCCGACGTGGACGGCCAGAAAGCCTGCGGCCGCCGCCGGCGGTACCGGCCGCTACCGCCCTCCGGAGCGAAACTCTCGCCGTAGAAGCGGCACCAGCGCATGGGGTTTCCGGTTTGTCAGCGTTTGCCGCGCTGGTGCGGCGCGACGTGGCCTGGTTCGCCGCCGCCCCGCTGGCGCTGTACGAGACCTTCCGCGCCGGGCGGGTGGTCATCCCGCTGCTGGCGATTCCGCCGCTGATCGTGCTGCGCCGACAGCTCCGCGGCCCCGTCCTGCTGGGCCTCGTCACGTGCCTCGCGTCGCACTTCGCGCTCACGTGCCTGCTGCTCACGCGGCACGGCTACCTCGCCCCGCGGCACACGCTGCCGGTGGTCGCTCTGCTGCTGCCGTTCGCGGCGATCTTCCTCGCGCACGTGATCGCCGACACGCGCCGCCAGGGTCGCGCGTGGGTCGGCTGGCTGCTGGCGATCGCGTCCATCGCGCCGCTGGCGGCCTACTCGCTCCGCGTGCCGAACTACGGCGACGCGTACGTCGCGCGGGCCGCGCGCTGGCTGATCGAGCACGATCCCGACGCTCGCAACAAGCTGCTGCTTGGCGGCGCCAGCCAGCGCCGCATCGCGTTCTATGCCGACATGCGCTGGCAGCCCTGGCCCGAGAACACGCCCGACGCGGACGCGCGCTATGCCGAGCTGCGGCGCCACATCGTCGAAGCAGCCCCGGACTCGCGGCCGGACTACCTCGCGATCGAGACGGGCCCGGGCGCCGAGCTGGCCGGGAACGCTGAGTTGCTGCAACGCCTGCTGGCCGACCCGGCGTTGGCGGGCCGCGCCCACGCGATTCACACCGAAACAAGCGCCGACGTACGCCCGGTCACGTTGCACGTGGCATCGTTCGATTGGGCCAGCGGTCCGTCACGCCGAGGCGCGGGTAGGATGCGCGCGCTGCCCTCGGCGAGGCGCATCACCTGCCGCTGACTCGATGCGCGCATAGCCCGGGCTCACACAGTGATCCATGCGGCTCGCGTCAAACCCCTGGTCGCGCCGGCCCCAAACCTCGGCGTGTTGCGGCTGAGTGCGTCTGCTACAATAGGGTATGGTTGGCCCTGGTTGGCAAGAGACGGAGCTGGTGCGTGGAGGTTCGCTATTACGTGATCACCGCGTACCAACTGCGGGGCAAGGCCAGGAAGGCCTTCCGCCGAAGACAGCGGAGGAAGCCGCGATGAGCAATCAGAGATTTCCACCCGGCTGGGATGAGCAGCGCGTCCGCGACGTGCTGGCGCACTACGAGAATCAGACCGAGGACGAACAGTTCGCCGAGATCGAGGCCGCGCATGAGGCCAAGGAGGTCACGCTCATGGCCGTCCCGACGGAACTCGTCCCAGAGGTGCGCGCTCTGCTGGCTCGCCGACGGAGTGCCTGAGTCGCCCGCGCGAACTCAAGACTTTCGCCACCAGGTCGGCGCGGCCGTGACTCACGGCAGCAGCGCGACGATTCGACATGGGCCGCCCGTGCCGCCCGCGATCTTCATCGGCAAGGCGATGAGGGTGGCTCCACGGGGTGGCAACCTGTCGAGGTTGGCCACGTTCTCCAGGCCCGCGATGTTCGCTTCGTTCAGCACGCGGTGGGCGCGGAAGTCGGTCGACGGCCCGTGGTCCAGGCTGGCCGTGTCGATGCCGACCAGGGCTACGCCACGCTCCACCAGCAACTTCGCCGCCGCCTCGCCGATGCCCGGGAAGTGCAGGTCCTTGGCTTCGCCGCGCACCTCGCTGCCCAGGTAGCGCTTCGCCTCGGGATAGAAGCGCCCCCAGCCGGTGTGCACCAGCACCACGCTGCCCGGCTCGACGCGGCCATGCTGCAACTCGTGCGTCTCGACGTCCAGCGGCGTCAGCAGATAGTCCGGGTTCCCCGCGCACGCCGCGCGGATGTCGATGACGCGCGCCGGGCCGACGAGCTGCTGTACCGGGATGTCGGCCGTGGTCATGCGGCCCTCGGCGAAGTGCAGCGGCGCGTCCAGGTGCGTCCCGCCGTGCTCCGAGGCGCAGAACTCGTTGCTGGCGTACCACAGGCCGGCGTCGTTCATGCCGTGCACGACCTGGGTGAGCTCGAAGCGCCGCGCGGTGGGCCAGTAGATCGTGCGCTCATCGAACGCGTAGGAGAGATCGACGAGCTTCGCTTCGTCCAGCCGCACGGGCTGCGCGCAGCTTGCCAGACAGATAACCGATAGGCAGAAGCCACGCATGAAGGCCTCCCGCCGCCGGTTCAGCGCTGATACGTGCCGACCAGCTCGCCTTCGGCCAGGATGTGGCCCTTCATCCGCGCCAGCAATTGCTCCTTCGTCAGCCCCGCCGGTGCGTCCAGCGCCGCGTCCAGCGCATACACCTTGAAGTGGTAGTGATGCACGCCGTGGCCGCGCGGCGGAGCCGGCCCGCGGTAGCCGACCGTGCCCCAGGAGTTCTTGCCCTGCACCGCGCCCGCGGGGGTGGTCAGGGTTTCGTTCCTCGCGACATTCGCGGGCAGCGCGGTCGTAGCCGCGGGGATCTTGTAGATGACCCAGTGCACCCAGGGCTGCGGCGTGGGCGCGTCCGGGTCGTCGCAGATCAGGGCGAACTCCTTTACGTTCGCGGGCGCGCCGGACCAGCCCAGGGCCGGCGACACGTCCTCGCCGTCGCCGGTGTGCTTCTTCGGAACCGGTTCGTTGGCCTTGAAGGCGGAACTTTGCACGGTGAGCTTCATGGCCGCATCTCCTTCGGAGGGTGTAGCGCGCTGCGCGTCCGCGCTGGTCGCGCAGCCGACGAGTGCGAGGGTTGCCAGGGTCAAGGTGGACGAGCTGCGCGTCGGGCTTCGAGCCATGCACAATACCTGAGCGCCAACAATCTACCGCGCACAGAATCGCGCGTCCATCGTGCGGAACCCGCGGGGGTCGTATTCGCAGTTGCCAATTGCCCGCCAGGGCGCACAATCAGACAGGGGAGGCTGTCGGATGCGTGCGATACGGCTGCACGAAATCGCGCCGATCGACAGCTCGCCGCTGCGGCTGTGCGACGTGCCCGCGCCGCAGCCGGCCGCCGGCGAGGTGCGCGTGAAGGTCCACTGCTGCGCCGTCTGCCGCACCGACCTGCACGTCATCGAGGGCGACCTGCCACGCCAGAAGCTGCCCGTCATCCCCGGCCACCAGATCGTTGGCGTCGTCGATCAGCTCGGCCCCGGCTGCCAACGGCTGGACATCGGCCAGCGCGTCGGCATCGCCTGGCTGCGGCACACCTGCGGCACGTGCGAGCACTGCTGCGCCGGCCGCGAGAACCTGTGCGAGGCCGCGCGCTTCACCGGCTACCACGCCGACGGCGGCTACGCCGAGTACGCCGTCGTGCCGGAGGACTATGCGTACCAGATTCCCGACGCATTTGACGACGTGCAGGCGGCGCCGCTGCTGTGCGCGGGCATCATCGGCTATCGCGCGCTGCGGCGGAGCCAGCTTCCGGACGGCGGCCGGCTGGCGATCTACGGCTTCGGCTCGTCGGCGCATGTCGTGCTCCAGATCGCGCGGCGCCGCGGGTGCGAAGTGTACGTGGTGACGCGCGGCGAACGTCACCGCGAGCACGCGCGGCAGATGGGCGCCGCCTGGGTGGGCGAGCAGGCCGAAGACCTGCCCGTCAAGGTCGACAGCGCCATCATCTTCGCACCGGCCGGCGCGCTGGTTCCGCCGGCGTTGGCGGCGCTGAAGAAGGGCGGCACGCTGGCGCTGGCCGGCATCCACATGACGCCCATCCCGCAGATGGACTACCAGAAGCACGTCTTCTACGAGCGCGACATCCACTCGGTGACCGCCAACACCCGCGCCGATGGACGCGAGCTGCTGGCCGAGGCGGCCCGGGCCGGCGTGCAGCCGCACACCACAACCTACCCGCTGGCCGATGCCAACCGCGCCCTGCAGGACCTCAAGCATGACCGCATCCGCGGTACGGGCGTACTGGTGATCGACGAACACGAATGAGCACGTCGATGCGACGCTGGCCAATCTGGCAGCCGCCCGAGCCCACGCCGCAGCAGGAGCAGCGCGGCCTGCTGTGGCTGATCTCCGGCGTGGGGGCGGGCGACTGGCCGCTGAAGTGGGCCTATGCTGCGTTCCGGGACGCGGGGGTGAGCGGCGCGATCCGCATCTTCCGCTGGCAGCGGCCGGGCTGCGGGCCGCTCAATGTCGTTTTTCACCGTGACAACCGCAGACGAGCCGCAAGACTGGCCGAAGAGATTGTCCAGCGCGCCCGGCTGAACCCTGCCGCGGCGGTAGACCTGGTAGGCTATTCGGGCGGCGGCGGCCTGGCGCTGTTCGCGCTGGAAGCGCTGCCTGACGACGTGCGCGTCCGCAACGTCGTGCTGTGCCAGCCGGCCGTCAGCCCGACGTACGACCTGACGACGGCGCTGAAACGCGTCCGCGGACAGACGATCTGCTACCGCGCGCCGGGCGACTGGCTCATCCTCGGCCTGGGCACGCTGCTGTTCGGCACGCTCGATCGGCGGCACTGCATCGCGGCCGGGAACGTCGGTTTCCGCCTCGAGCGGGCGATCGCCGACCCGACCCTGTGCGCCCGGTTCAGGCAGCGCGCCTGGCGGCTGGAGGCGCTGCGCGGCGGCGGACACTGGGGCGGGCACCTGGGCACGCTCGGCTACCGCTGGAATCGACGCTACGTGGCCCCCTATCTTCTCGCCACAGGGGCGGGCAGCGCCGGACCTTCCAGCGTGTCCTGTCCGGGGGGAGTTCCAGCATGCCCATTCGACGCGAGCAGTGCCGGGTCCTGCTGATCCTGCTGCTGCAATCCAGCGCCGGGTGCACGCTCGGCCCCGGCGGTCCGCTGCAACTGCGCGAGTCGGTTCAGCGCCCGCCGGCCTCCGCCGTCATCTTCCTGGCCGACGGCCTGGCCCGTGACCGCATGCACGAGCTGCTGGCCGCGGGCGAGCTGCCGAACATCCGCCGCCACTTCCTCGACGGCGGCGTCGAGGTGGGCTACGCGATCGCCTCGCTGCCGCCGACTACGTACGTCAATACGGTCTCGCTGCTGACCGGCGTGCTGGCCGGCCGGCACGGCATCCTGGGCAACGAGTGGTTCGACCGCCGAACCATGGAGTTCACCGACTACGCCTTCGCCCAGACGTTCCAGACCGTCAACGACCATTTCTCGCAGCCGACACTCTACGAGCTGCTGGCCGACCACTACACCGTGAACGTACAGTGCCACACGCGGCGCGGCGTCAAGGCCACCATCGACAACCCGATGGAGACCCTGGTGGACTGGTGGTGGGGCAAGTACGAGAACGTCGATCGCCGTGTGGGCTGGGAGCTGAGCCGCGTCGCCGCCTTCGCGCACCAGCGCGGCCAGTGGCCGACGGTGGCGATGTTCTACTTCCCCGGGCTGGATGAGGTCGGCCACCGCGCCGGCCCGCAGTCGGCGCGTTATACGGCCGCCGCGCGCAACGTGGATGCGCAGGTGGGGCGCGTGATCGCTCAGATGCATCAGGCCGGGCTGGCGGAGTCGACATACTTCGTCCTGCTCAGCGACCACGGCATGGTCCAGACGCCGGCCAGCCACACGTTCAACGTCGCCAAATGGCTGCGCCAGCGCTGCGGCCTGCGCGTGCGGCAGCGCCGCTTGGACGCCCCGCGCTACACCCGCCGGCTCGACCGCATGGAGGACTTCGACGCCGTCCTGATCAGCGACACCAACCGCCGCGCGGCCATTCACCTGCGCGGCACGGACTGGGCCGACGGCGTGCGCGACGAGCACATTCAACGGGTGCTGCAGCCGCCGGCTGCCGAGGGCGAGGGCGCGCCTCTGGCCCTTGACACCACGCAGCACGCGCCGCGTGTCGGCCGCGCCGCGGCCGGTCGGGCCGCGCCCGACGCGTCGCGTCAAGGGCTGGCGGCGCAGCCGGCCGTCGGCCTGATCTGCCTGCGCGACGGCCCCGACGCGGTGCGCATCGTCTCGCGCGCCGCCGCCGCCCGCATCGAGCGCCGCGAGCGAGCGGGCGTCGCGGAGTATCGCCTCGTGCCGATCGATGGGACCGGCGACCCCTTGGGTTATCGCGAGCGCGCCGATCTGGCTCCGTTCGTCGACGCCGGCTGGCATTCGTCGCGCGCGTGGCTGGCCGCCACCGCCCGCACGCGCTGGCCGGACCTCGTGCCCCAGGCGGCCGAGATGTTCCGCTCGCCGCGGGCCGGCGACATCGTGCTCCTGGCGGCTGATGACTGGAGCTTTGAGCGGCGCGAGCCGGGCGGGCACGGCTCCGGACTGGACACCGACATGCGGGCCGTGCTCTTCTTCGCCGGGCCGGACCTGCCGCGCGGCGGCCGCATGGACCACGCCCGCCTGGTGGACGTGATGCCCACGCTGCTGGAGCTGCTGGGCGAGGCCCGCCGGCTGGACGGTCTGGAGATCGACGGCGTCAGCCGGGCCGACGAGCTGCGCTCGACGGAGCCGCGCCCGTGACGCGCACCCTGCTGCGTCTGGCCGTGCGTGCCACCTTCTACCCGTCGCTGTGGTTTCACGAGGCCATGTGCGCCGCCGGCGTGTGGCGCAAGTGGGACGCGGTCGATGAATGCGTCCTGGTCGGATCGCTGCCCTCACGGCGCGATCTGGTGCGGCTGCGCGACTTGGGCGTGGGCGGCGTCGTGAATCTGTGCCAGGAATTCGCCGGCTACCTGGACACGCTGGAGGCACTCGCCTTGGAGCAGCTTCATCTGCCGACGCTGGACTACCACAGCCCCAGCGAGGAGCACGTGCTGCACGGGCTGACGTTCATCGCCCGCCACAAGCTGGCCGGCGCGCGGACGTACGTGCACTGCAAGGCCGGCCGCGGGCGCAGCGCCACGCTGGCCGTCTGTTGGCTCATGGCCGAGCGCGGCATCGCGGCCGATCAAGCGTATTCGATCGTGCGCGCCGCCCGCCCGCACATCGACCGCCGCATCGTAAGCCGCCCGGTCGTACGGGCAATCGAGCGCCGCGTGCAGCACGGCTGGCGCCCGGAAGCGTGACAAGTGAGAGGTGACAGGTGACAAACCGGGGGGATCCGAGCCGGGCCAGTCATGGCCCGGTTCAACCGCCCCATGACTGGGGCGGCCCGCTTTCTTGTCACTTGTCCATTGTCACCGCTCCCAGCGGGACGCCCAGCTCCCGTAGCTCCGCCGCCAGATCCTCCATCCGCAACACCGCCGGCAACTCGCCTGCGGTGGTCATCACAAACGCGGTCGAGCTGGCGGCGCTCAGTGCCCCGTGCGACGACGCCGGCCCCAGTACGTCGGAAAAAAACGCGTCGGCCACATGCCAGCCCTCATGGATCGATAGCAGCACGTCCGGCGTGTGCACGAACAGCCCGTGGAACGCGCGCCACAGCCGGTGCAGCGGGTCGGGGTAGACGTGCTCGGTCGTGGCGGCGAAGAGCACGTCGTCCGCGACCGACCCGTCGTCCGTCAACTGTCCGGCCCGCCGCAGTTCGTCGAGAATCGGCGCGAGCACAAGCGGGTCGCCGAACTCGCGGACGTAGCGAAAGCCGTTCGCCGCGCGCTCGATCCTGGCCCGGCCGTTGCGATTCAGGACGATGACGCCGTCGTCCGCGTCGAGGTAGGCCGCCAGGTCCACGCCCGCGAAGCCGACGGCGTCGCGCGCGACCGCCTCCGGCCAGCGCGTGTAGAGCGCGGCGCACGTGACTGCCCCGAACTGCGGCACGCTCACGTCCTCCGGCCGCCGGAGCTCGCCGGTCACATTCCACCCGCAGCGGCGCAGGTGCTGGTCGAGTGCGAGCCGCTGGCTGCGTACGAGATCATGTCCGTGGTCGGAGAGCAGCGTGATCTGCACGTGCCCGCGCGTCTGGTAGACGATCTGCCGGCACAGGCGCTCCAGCTTGACCAGCGCCACCTGGTGGCCGTTGCGGCCGCGTTGCGCGCCCAGCGCCGAGGTGGACATCGCGTAGCCGACATACAACGGCGCCTGCGAGCGCTCGAAGCCGCGCTGGATGCGGCCCAGGTCGTGGTCGTACCAGAGGCCCGGCCACAGGTAGGCGTACGCGTGCGCGCCGGGCCCCAGTCGGTAATCCACGAACGCCAGCCAGGGCGAGTTGCCGCCGCGCAGATACGCCCCCGTCCCCCCACGCAACCCCCGACCATCGTGGTGCAGCGCCTCCACGCCCGGGCACGGCGACACGCCGAAGAACTCCGCCAGACACGGGTCGGTCATGACGGGAAAGGGGCTGATGACGCGGCTGGGCGGGTCGAACAGGCGGAAGCGGCCCTGCTCCCAGTGCTCGCGGACCATCGCGTACGGTACACTGTCCAGGATGATGATCAGGTGCCGTACATCCGGCCCGGCGGCGGCCGTGGCCCAGTCGACCTCGGTCTCGAGATCTCCGTCGCCGTTCAGATCGAACCGCAACACGGCGACGCGGGCATCGGGGCCGTGCGGCAGCGTCTCGGCGTAATCGGCCCGCCCGTCGCCGTTGACGTCGTAGAGCCGCTCGATGCCGCCGGGGGAATCGCGGCGTTCGGCTGGGGCGAGTGGAAACAGCTTCGGCTTTGGGCCGGCGCAGCCGCTGAGCAGCGCGAAAGCGGCCACTAGGGCCGTGCAGGTCGCGACGCGCAGGCCGGCGCACCCCGGCAGGTGGCACCTTCTGTCGAAGGCGGGCCGTGGATGGCTCGCGGGATGCCGCGCCAGGGCCGGCACGCGCCAGACCGTGCCACCCGACCGGCGCCGCGCCATCCCCAGGTTGGTTTCGATCGTTGCCATAGGCTTGGCGAAGCGGGCATTATGTTCGCGATGCGGGCCGAAACAACTTCGTGGCGGCGGTGGGAATAAAGTGCCGCCCGCGCCGTAAACAGCGTTGTCTGCCGGCGCACGTGTTGCGCGAAGCCGCCCCAGAGGCAGCCCGCTTTGCGCCGTCGGGTCCGCAGATTGATTGTGCACCCTCACTCAGCCGGGAGATGCCAATGAAATTGCGTTCAGGCTCGCTTCGTTTTCTCCGCGTCGTCGCGCTGTGCGGGCTTCTCACTTCGCCCGCCCTGGCCCAGGACCAGCACGTGGATCGGGCGCGTGAGCTGCTCCAGCTCTTCCTCAACGGCAAGTACGAGGAGTTCGTCGCCGCCGGCGACGACAAGGTCAAGGGCGGCTTCAGGCCCGAGCAGGCCAGGCAGATCGCCGAGCAACTGACGCAGCAGCTCGGCTCGTATCAGTCCGAGAAGTCGGCCAGGCCGCGCCTGGTCGAGGGTCTGCATACTGTGGCCTTCGAGCTGGCCTATGAGCGCGGCATTCTGAAGATGGACGTGGTGGTTGACGACCAGGGCCGGCTGGCCGGCTTCTGGATTCGCGGCATCGAGGCCAACCAGCCTTACGAACCGCCGGCCTATGTGGACCGCAACGCCTTCCGCGAAGAGAAGGTCGCCGTCGTCACCGGCTCGATCGAGCTCCCCGCCACGCTGAGTCTACCGGTCACACGTGCCAAGCACCCCGGTCTCGTGCTTGTGCACGGCTCCGGCCCGCACGACGAGGATGAGAGCGTGCTGGCCAACAAGCCGTTCCGCGATCTGGCCTGGGGGCTGGCCTCCAGGGGCGTCGCCGTGCTGCGTTACCAGAAGCGCACCCACAAGTACGGCGCGACCATGAAGCCCGACGAGGTCACGCTCGACATCGAGACCATCGACGACGCCGTCTCGGCCGCCCGGCTGCTGCGGCAGCGCGAGGACCTCGACCCCAAGCGCGTGTATGTGCTCGGCCACAGCCTGGGCGGGATGGCCGCCCCGTACATCGCCGAGAAGGACCCTGAGCTGGCCGGCCTCATCATCCTGGCCGGCAACGCCCGCTCGCTGCTCGAGGTCGTGCCCGAGCAGATCGAGTACATCGCCAACCTCGACGGCCAGATCAGCGACGAGGAGCAGCAGCAACTGGACCAGGCCCGCCAGGCCGCCGCCGCCATCCGCGACAACAAGCTCGACGACCTCAAGCAGCCGCTGCTGGGCGCGCCCACCGCGTACTGGCTCGACCTGCACCGCCGCGATCCAGCCGCCAAGGCCGCCACGCTCAAGTGTCCGATCCTGATCATCCAGGGCGGGCGCGACTACCAGGTGAACATGAAGTGCTTCGAGCGCTGGCGCTCCGCGCTGAAGGACCGCGGCAACGTCACCTTCAAGCGCTATGAGAAGCTGAACCACCTGATGGTCGCCGGCGACGGCCCCTCGCGACCCGAGGAATATGCCACCCCCGGCCACGTCGATGAGCCGGTCGTCCGCGACATCGCCCGCTGGATCCAGAGCGCCGGAAAGCCCGAGTAACGCTGTGCGGCGCGCGCACCGCCGCCGGCGGGGTCAGTGAGCTGAAGCCGGAGCTGGACTCCCCGCCGGGTATCTTCCTTCTGATCGGTGGCCCCGGGCGGCCTTTCGCGGTGGGCCGGCTATGCGCCCGCAACCGGGAGCATCGGCAGCGGCCGGCTGACGCCGATCTGCGTGAAGACGTCGGCGTAGCCCTTCTCCAGATAGCCGCGGCGCATGTGCAGGCCGATGTGCTCCCAGGGCAGGATTTCGACCAGGCTGCGCTCGCGGTGCGCGTACCAGGCCGGGTCGACGCCGCAGGCCGCGAACGCCTCGTCCCAGAGCTGCGGGTTGTAGGTCTCGTCCCAGCCGTCGAAGCGCGCCCCGCGCCGCCAGGCTTCGTAAATGACCTTGCCCAGCCGCCGGTCGCCGCGCGCAAACACCGCCTCCAGTACTGAGCGGTGCGGATCGTGCATGCTGATGCGGACGTTGCCGCGCCGCCCATTCCGGCCTCTGGATTCTGGATCTTGGTGGGTGGCACGGGCGTCTCGCCCGGCCGACCCGGTGGCACGCTCGGACGCAGTCAGGCCGTGCTGCGAACTCCCGCCTTCCAGTTGCGCGTCTGCCACGGCCGCGCGGCGCGAGACCGTGCCACCCTCCCAGCCGCCCGTCCGCCAGTACCCCTGCTCGCTGGCCATCTCCGCCGCCGAGCCGTAGCTGCCCGACACGCGGATGCGCCGCCCTTTCGCCAGCGCACGCAGTCTCTGACGCACCCCCTGGAAATAATCCATCCGCGGCTGCGCCATCCACTGGAACGGCGTGAACGGCTTGGGCACCAGCCAGCCCACCGACGCGGTCACTTCCGCCGGCGGCTTGCCGAGCTTGCAGCGCTCGCGGCTGACGGCGTTGGCCACTTCCCAGATGCCGTCGATATCGTCGTCGCGCTCGCCGGGGAAGCCGGCCATGAAGTAGAGCTTCACGCGTTTCCAGCCGGCCTTGTAGACCTCGCGCACGCCGTCGAGCAGGTTGCCGTCGGTGACCTTCTTGCGGATGGCGCGGCGCATGTCGTCGCGGGCGGCCTCGACCGCCATCGTGATGCCGCCCTTGCGGACCGAGTTCGCCATCCAGGGGATGTTCTGGAGCATCTTGTCGACCCGCAGCGACGGGAAGCTCAGGTTCACCATCCGCGGCCCGAAGCGCTCGTTCATCCTCTCAGCCAGCTCGCGCAGCAGCGGGTAATCCGCCGTGCTCAGCGACAGCAGGCCGATCTCGCGCTGCCCGGTGGACCAGTACGCCGCTTCCGCGATCTCCAGCACGCGCTCCACGCTGCGGTAGTGCAGCGGACGCTTGGTGTAGCCGGCGTGGCAGAAGCGGCACACCTGCGGGCAGCCGCGCATGATCTCGATGCTGATCCGGTCGTGCACCACCTCGACCCACGGCACCAGCGGCCGCGTCGGGAACGCGCACGTTTCGAAGTCCGGCGTGCGGCGGCGCTCGATGTGCGTCGGCAGGCCGTCGAGCCTGGGCCACATGCCGGCGATCGTGCCGTCGTCGTGGTACGTCACGTCGTAGAGGTTCGGGGCGTAGCACCAGGGGAAGCGCTTGGCGATCAATGCGATCATCTCGGGCCGCGGCACGCCGGCCCGCTTGTACTCGCGGACCGCCTCCAGGATCGCGGCCAGACTGTGCTCGCCGTCGCCGATGACCACCAGGTCGACGAACTCGGCCATCGGCTCGGGGTTGTCGGCCTGCGGCCCACCCACGATGACCAGCGGGTATTCCTGGCCGGACCGGCTGAGAGCCGGTCCCACACCTTCAGAAACTGTGGGGCCGACTCCCGGTGTGGGCCCGACTCTCCGTGTGGGCCCGACTCTCCGTGTGGGACCGACTCTCAGTCGGTCGGCATTCCGCAGCGGAATCCCCGCCAGGTCCAGCAGGTTCAGCACGCTCGTGAAGCACAGCTCGTATTGCAGCGAGATGGCCAGGATGTCCGCCTCCCGCACCGCCTGCCGCGTGTCCCACGTGAACAGCGGGATGCCGCGCTCGCGCATGATCCGCTCGGCGTCGATCCACGGCGCGTACGTCCGCTCGGCACACACGCCCGGCGTGTGGTTGCACAGCCAGTAGAGAATCTGGCAGCCCAGGTGCGACATGCCGATCGTGTACGCGTCCGGGAACGCGACCACCACCCGCACCTCGGCCTGCTCCCAGTCGCCCGGCCGCACGAGCTGGTTCACCTCCCCGCCGATGTACTGCGCCGGCTGGCGCACATACGGCAGCAGCTCGTTGCTGACGCGCCGGGCCAAGCTCTGGCTCATGCGTGCACCCCGAAATCCCGCCACTGGGTCAGGTAGTGCTGCGGAAACACCCGCCGCGGCCGATTATAGCAGGGTAGCGCCCCGCGCCCCGCGCGGGCGTTGGGACCCGGCCTCCGGCCGGTCTTGTAGCATCGGGGCTCCGCCCCGGCTCAGAACGCGAATCGCCAGCCAGCGCCATCCGAGCCCGAAGCGCCAGCGAGGCACCAACAATCCGAACAGGCAGCGCCAGCCGCGTAGGGTCCGCCGTGCGGACCATTCCCCGCCCGTGGGCCGTAGGAGCGGTCTCCGACCGCGAACGGCGGACCGCTCGCACCGCTCGCGGCTCGTATCGAGACCATGCGCGCGGAGCGTGCGCCGATCGGGGTTCTCTGTGGTCTTGCGACCGGGAGCTGCGATAGCTCTTCGAGCGCCGGGTCGGGCAGCGGCAATTCGGCGCGCGAGGCGGCGGAAGCACCCGCCCGGCCGACCTGCGCCCCGCGCCTCGCGCGCGCCCCTACATACCGCCCGACCTCCGCGCCGCATGCATGAAACCCGGCTTCCGGTCGCAACCGGTGAACGCCCAACGGAATCGACCAAACGCGCACCTGGCGAATCCCTCGCTCGCGCTTCGGGCTCGGGTTGCGCTCGCTGGCGCTTGGGGCTCGGATTGCGCTTGCTGGCGCTTCGGGCTCGGATTGCGCTCGCTCGCGCTTCGGGCTCGGATTGCGCTCGCTGGCGCTTCGTGTTCTCGTCGGGGTCGCTGCCGCTCCGGGTTCGGTTCGGTCCCCGGCTCGGCGTGCGGGGTTCTGACCGCTCGGGCTGCGCGCTATGCAGACGCGGCGCTTCCTCTGTCGGCGGGTATAGTCCGATCCGCTCTGATCCGGTCCAGCCACATGGAGGACGCGTCATGCCGGTTGCGCAGACGCTCGAATGCCGGCTGTTGTGCGCCAGCAACTGCGCCTACGGAATCCAGGACGATGGCTCGTTGCAGGTTCGCCAGCCATACTACGACGCGGTCGGGTTCACCGCGCCGCCGGCGCCGTTCGTGGCCGGCGTCGCCGGCATCAACGCCGCCCTGGTGGGGACCAGCGGCGACGGCGTCGTGTTGGCCTTCCGCGGGACGCTGCCGCCGAACTTCCAGGACCTGCAGACGAACATCGACTGGGTGAACGACGCCAACGCGGCGCTGATCCAGGTCGCAAACGTCCCCGGCCGCGTGCACGCCGGGTTCTGGGGGGCAATCGACTCGCTGTGGGCGAACGTGGCCGCGGAAGTGCAGCGGCAGCTCAACGCCGCGGGCGGCGCCAACCTGTACGTCACCGGGCACAGCAAGGGCGGGGCGCTGGCGGCGCTGGCCGCCTGGCGGCTGCACGCGGACGCGATCAAGACGGCCAGCGGCGTGTACACGTACGCCGCGCCGCGGACCGCCGACGCGACGTTCGCGAACGCGTACGATGCGGTCTTCCAGCACCAGCGCTACGAGTTCGAGGACGACATCGTGCCGTGCCTGCCGCCGTCCGGTGCGCTGGTCAACACGCTGCGCGCGCTGGGCGTGAACCTCCAGAACCTGCCGCTGCTGGAATACGAATCCGTCGGCACGCTGCGCTTCATCGACTGGAGCGGCCAGGTGGTGCCGGACTCACTGCTGCTGCCTGCGCGACGGCTCTGGAGCCTGGTCGGCCGGATCATCCGCGGCGACTTCGCCGGGATCGCCCGCGACCACGCCGGCGGCTGCGGCGGCGGGTACATGTCGCGCGTGTGTCCGGGCGTGTGCCCGTGACATTCTTGGGCACAGCCGAGGGCGGCTGTGCCAGACGTTGCCGGACACAGCCGAGGGCGGCTGTGCCACACGTTGCCGGGCACAGCCGAGGGCGGCTGTGCCACACGGTTAGCGCAAATTCGAACGGGCTTCAGAGGGGGGACCGGCCTCTGGCCGGTCTTGTTGAACGGGGCCGGCGGGCGCGAAGACCGGCCGGAGGCCGGTCCCCACAGTTTCGCAACAGGTGGTATGATGTTCCCCGTGACGAACTTGAGCACCCAGACCGCCGGCGCGGCTTCCGCACGACTCCCGGCTGTCCGCGTCCACACGCTGGCGCGTCTGGCCGGCGTGCTCGGGTTCGCGATGGCGACCGCGCTGAGCGCGCAGGTCGCGATCCCCCTGCCGCACACGCCCGTGCCGGTCACGCTCCAGACGCTGGCGGTGCTGCTGGCGGGTGTAACGCTCGGGCCGCGGCTGGGCGCGCTCAGCCTGGCGCTGTACCTGCTGCTCGGAAGCGCCGGATACCACTTCTTCGCCGGTGGACACTGGGGCTTTCAGACCGTGCTCGGCGCCACGGGCGGCTACCTGATCGGCTTCCTGCTGGCGCAGCCGCTGCTCGGCCTGCTCACGCGGCGCTCGTGGCCGCTGCTGGGGTTGTACTGCGGCCGAGCGCCGCACCGCGCCGTCGACCTGGTGGTCGCGCTGTTGGCCGCGAACGCCGTCATCCTCGGCGGCGGCGTGACGTGGCTGTACTTCTGGAGCGGGGCCGGGCTGGCCGCCACGCTGAGCATGGGCCTGTGGCCGTTCCTGCCGGGCGAAGCGGCCAAGACGGCGGCGGCGTTCGTGCTCGGGCGGGCTGCGCTGCGTTACGTGCGGCCGTGGATGGACGCGGACTGACGTGCCGATGCGGCCGGGCGTGGTGCGACTTACTGGACTGCTCGTCGTCGCCGCGGCTGGTTGCGCATCGGCGGCTTCCCAATCCAAGGCACCCGGCGGGGCTCCCGCGACCCAACCCACAAGCGTGCCGACGCGCGCGGCGATCCCTGCTGCACGCGGCACTTCAGCCGCCGCCGACACCTGGCCGATGTTCCGCGGGGATGCGCAGAACACGGGCGTGGCGGGCAGCGGGCTGCCGGAGAAGCTGGAAGTCCGCTGGCGGTTCGCGGTGCCCGGCGGGGAGGCGATCGAATCGACGGCGGCCATCGCAGGCGGCGTGGTCTACGTCGGCTGTGACGAGGGATACCTCTACGCACTTGACCTCGGATCGGGCAAGCCGAAGTGGAAGTACAAGGCCCGCGACGCGATCAAGTCGTCGCCGACGGTGCTCAACGACACGGTCTACTTCGGCGACGACGAGGGCGTGATGCACGCGGTCGAGAGGTCGCTCGGTGCGGCGCGCTGGACGTTCAAAACCGAGGGGCAGATCATCTCGTCCGTCAACGTGCAGGACGGGCGCATCCTGTTCGGCTCGTACGACAGCTTCCTCTACTGCGTGGACGCAAAGGACGGCTCGCTGGTGTGGAAATACCAGGCCGCCGACCGCCTGCACGCCACGCCGGGCCTGGCGGACGGCTGCGTGCTGATCGCGGGCTGCGATGCGCGGCTGCACGTGATCCGCGTCCGCGACGGGCGGCTGCTGCGGCAGGTGGAGCTGGACGCGGTGTGCGGGGCGTCGGCGGCGACGCGCGGCGAGCGCGTTTATCTGGGCACGTACGGCGAGACGGTGCTGGGCATCGACTGGCGGGTTGGCCGCGTGCTGTGGACCTACCAGCACGCGGTCAAGAAGTTCCCGTACATGTCGTCGGCGGCGGTGACCGACGAGCTGGTGATCGTCGGCGGACGAGACAAGATCATCCGCGCGCTGGACGCGCGCAGCGGCGCGGTCCGCTGGGAGGTCGAGCGGCGCGGGCGAATCGACTCGTCGGCGGTGATCGTCGGAACGCGCGTGTTCTTCGGGGCCTCGGACGGGACGCTGGCGGCCCTGGACCTGGAGACGGGGCGGGAGCTCTGGACGTTCGAAGCCGGCGGAGCGATCAGCGCCTCGCCGGCCGTGGCGGAAGGATGCCTGGTGATCGGGACGCTCGACGGTGTGGTGTACTGTTTCAGCGGAGCGCGCGGGCCGTAGCGGGGCAGTTCAGGGCAGGCGGCGACGTACCGATAATCTCTAGCGGGGCCTGGCGTCAATCACCTTGGCAGCGGCCCGATCGGCCGGCTACATTGGCGTCGGCGACGCAGTGATCACGGACTGAACGTTCGGTAATGCAACGTCGTTGCGGGAGTTGCGTTCGCGTGCCGGCTCGACAGTCGTCGTCGCGCGACCTCACGCTTGCATTTCTCGCTTCCCTGCTGGCCGTCAGCCAGACGCCGCTTGCCCTCGCCCAGCCCGCCGGGGCGCTGACGCTCCAGGACGCCACCATCCTCGTCGGCGACGGCACGCGCATCGACCGAGGCTCGGTCCTTGTTCGCGGCGAACGGATCGCGGCCGTCGGCGACGACCACCGCGCCTCGCGCGGCACGACGATCTCGGCCGAAGGCAAGTTCATCACGCCGGGGCTGATCGACGTGTGGAGTACGTTGGCGGCCGAGATGGGTGGGCGCAGTGAGCGGTGGGACGGGCGCGCGGCGGACGCCTTTGACCGGTACGACGAGCCCGCCATCCGCGACGCGCTGGCGCAGGGCGTCACGACCGTGTTCACTCCGGCGCGGTCCGGGGACGGCATCGGCGGCCTGGGTGCGGTGATCCGGCTGGTGGCCGGCGGCGAGCCGGAGCAGATCGTGTTGAAGGACAAAGGCGTGCTGTGCGCGGTGCTGGGCAGCGATCCGCGACAGGGGGCGGTCGCGCGGCTTCGGGCCGCACGCGACCTGCGCAGACTGTTCAGTGAGGCGCAGGAGTACCGCCAGGCGTTCGAGGATTACGAGGAGGAGCTGAAGGAATACGAGAAGAAGCTCGGCGAACGCGGCAAGCAGGACAAGACCGAGCCGAAGGAAGACGACGAGTCGGCCTACGAGGAAGTTGAGTCGGGTTCCGTCGAGGACGGTGCGCCGCCTGACGACCCGGCCGAGCCGCCGCCGCGGCCGCGCCGGCCCGCGCGGCGGCAGCCGCAGGCCGGCCCCGCGCGAGCGCCCGCGGGCGAGGAGGAGCCGAAGAAGGAAGGCTTCAAGAAGCCGGTTGAGCCGGAGAAGGACCGCAACAAGGAGCTGTTGCTGGAGGCGCTCGACGGCAAGTTCGTGCTGCGGGTGGAGGCGCATCGGCCGGCCGACGTCCTGAATGCGCTCGAGCTTGCAGAGAAGTACAACCTGGCCCTGGTGCTCGAAGGGGCGAGCGGGGCCGCGCCTATCGCAAAACGGCTGGCCGAGAAAAGCGTGCCGGTGATCGTGCCCGTCGCGCCGCCGTTGCTGGCATTCACGCCTGGCCCGCTGCGGTATCAAGAGGTTGACGCGGCGGCGCGGCTGGCGCGGGCCGGTGTGCGGGTGTACCTGGGCAGCGGACCGGCCCAAGGCGCGCGCTCGGCGACGCGGCACCTGGCGCTCGGCGCGGCCCTGGCCGTGGCGGGCGGGCTGGACGCCGACGCGGCCTTGCGGATGATCACGACCGACGCGGCCAAGCTGCTGGGGGTGGAGGAGCAGGTGGGCAGCGTGGCGCGCGGCAAATCCGCCGACCTGGTTGTCTGGAGCGACCATCCGTTCGCGCCCGGCGCGAAGGTGGAGCGTGTTTTCATCGCCGGCCGCGAGGTCTATCGGGCTGCGGGCGTCGCGGAGGGCGGCGAGTGATTCACGCGGGCGATCGTCCCGGACCATCCTGCGGGCGCGCGGCTGCGCGGCCGCTGGTCGTGGCCCTGCTTTGGCTGATCAGCAGCGTGAGCCACGCGCAAACCGGCGTGCAGGTGATTCGGGCCGCGGCGCGGGTGGATCCGGACGGCGAAGTCCGGGCCGACGGCCTGATCGTCATCCGCGACGGGAAGCTCGCGCAGGTCGGCGGCCAGCCGCCGGCGGGCGCGCTGGTCGAGGATTTCGGCGACGCGGTCGTTTGCCCCGGGCTGATCGATGTACATTCTGCGCTTGGCGCAATGGGGCATCTCAGCGAGTCGCAGTCGGCGATCGAGCCGAGCGCGCGGGCGGCCGACGTGCTCGACCGCTTCCACGCGCAACTGCGGGCGGCGCTGGCGGCGGGCGTGACCACGTTCGGCCTGGCGCCCGATGACACCAACCTCATCGGCGGCCGGATCGCGATCGCGCAGACGTCCGGCCCGGACGGGAAGCCCGCGCTGCTCTCCGACGCCGGGCCGCTCAAGCTCTCACTCTCGCCGCAGGTCTTCGCCAGCGACCGCGAGCCGACGTCGCGCAGCGGTGCGCTGGAGATGCTACGCTCGACGATCGCGAAGGCGCGGCAGGCGCGCGGGCGGGCGGGCGGCCAGGCGGAGGAGGCGCTGAGCGCGTTCTCTTCCGGTCGTCTCTCGGGCATCCTCTCGGCGCCCAGCGGAGCGGATGTGCTGGCGGCGTTGGAGCTGGCGCGCGAGTTCGGCCTGAAGCTGGCGCTGATCCATGAGACCGACGCGCGGCTCATCGCCAACGAGGTCGCCGCCGCCGGCCTGGGCGTGATCGTCGGTCCGCTCGACCTGTCCGCCGCTCCGCGCCAGGCGGGCGCGGCGGGTGTTCTGGAGCAGGCCGGGGTGGAGGTGGCGATCGCGGGCGGGCTGCCGAACGCGCCGGCCGACAGCCTGCGGCTGAGCGCCGCGGTGGCGGTGCGGAACGGGCTGAGTGCGGGGGCGGCGCGGCGGGCGATCACGAGTACGGCGGCGAAGTTTCTGGGCGTCGGCGAGCGCGTGGGCGTGCTGCAGAATGGCCGGCAGGCCGACCTGGTGATCTTCAGCGGCGATCCGCTGGACCTGCGGTCGCGGGTGCTGGCGGTGTACGTGGGCGGGAAGCGGGTGCGAATCGAGAGTACGCAGTAGCGGGTGCAAAGGGGCAAGTTGCAAATGGGCAAGTGGGCGGTCGCAGCGTGCGCAGCACTGGTGGCGGCCTCTGCGGGGGCGGACACGATCGCCGTCAAGGCCGGGCGGATATACCCGGTCGTCGACAAGCCGATTGAGAACGGCGTGGTGCTCGTGCGCGACGGGAAGATTGTCGAGGTCGGGCGCGACGTGCGCATCCCCGACGACGCGAAGGTGCTGGAGTTCCGCGACGGCGTCGTCACGCCCGGCCTGATCGACGCCTGCTGCATGCTGGATTCGCAGATCGAGGAGGCTTCGCCCCGGCGCGTGGCGCGCGAGGGGCCGGAGTTCGGGCGCGTGCAGACGCCGCCGGCTGAAGCGCACGGCAGGCTGCCGCGCGGAGTGCAGGGCGATGACGCCGGCGCGTCAGGCGGCGGGTTCTGGGCCGAGCTTGCAGCGTGGGCCGCTGACGCGGAGCGCGTGGCGACGGACGCGAGCGGAGAGGCCATCTGCGAATGCGGCCTGGCAGAACCGCACGAGCACGAACCCTTCGCCGCCGCGCTGGAGCCGCGGGCGCTGTGGGGCGAGCAGGCGTCCGAGGTGGTTCCGCACCTGCGTGCGCTGGACTCGGTGAACCTGCTGTCGAACGACTTCAAGCGGCTGCTGCGTGAGGGCGTGACGACGGTTTACGTGTGCCCCGACCCGTCGGCGGTGATCAGCGCGCGTGGCGCGGTCGTCAAGACCGCCGGCACGCTGGAGCAGCGGGTCGTGCAGCCGGCCGCGGCCGTGCGGGCGGCGCTGGGCAGCGATCCGAGCCTGCGTGGGCGGCCGAACCGTCCGCCGCGGCCGCGCAACGTCGACCTGCACGTTCGCCGCCCGACCACGCGCATGGGCGTGGAGTGGGTGTTTCGAAAGGCGTTCCATGACGCACGGCGGGTGCGGGAGCGTGGCGCGCCGTACGGCGGAGCGGACACGGCGCCGGCCGAGGCGTTCCCGGTGCTGGAGGAGATTCTGGCCGGCCAGCCGCTGCGGATTCAGGCCCGCCCGCAGCACGACATCCTTACGGCTTTGCGGCTGGCCGAGGAGTTCAAGCTGCGGATCGTGGTCGATGAGGCCATCGAGGCGTACCGCGCGCTGCCGCAGCTCAAGGCCGCGGGCGTCGCGGTTGTCTACGGACCGATGTTCGTGACGGCGCCGGGTTTCCGGCGCTTCACGCGCGACGCCGACGAGCCGCGGCTGGACACGCCGGCACGGCTGCTGGAGACGGGCATTCCGTTCGCGCTCACGGCGATGGAGCTGCGGGACGAGGAGGGGCTGGTGCGGCAGGCGATGATGGCGGCGCGCTACGGGCTGCCGGCGGAGGCGGCGCTGCGCGCGATCACGCAGGCGCCGGCCGAGCTGCTGGGGTTGGCTGAGCGCCTCGGCGCGCTGCGGCCGGGGCTGGACGCCGACCTGGTGGTCTGGAGCGGCGAACCGCTGGAAGCGACCAGCCGGCCGCGGCTGGTGATGGTCAATGGGCAGGTGGTGCATGCGCAGTGACTTCAGAAGAGAACCGCAGCGGCGCAAAGAGCGCAGAGGACGCAAAGTAGGGCTTTTCTCTGCGTGCTCTGCGGCCCTCTGCGCCTCTGCGGTTGCATTTCATCTGAAGCCAGAAGCGAGAAGGTGGCGCTGCCGCCTGGTGGGTGCGGCGTGGCCCTGGCTGGCGCTGTTATCCGAGGCCCAACTATTCGCCCAGGCGCCGCCGCCCGAGCGCGTGGCGCTGACCAACGCGCGCATCGTTCCGGTGGTGGGCGAGCCGATCGAGAAGGGCACGCTGCTGATCGAGCGCGGCAAGATCGCCGCGGTCGGCGTAGACCTGCAGGTGCCCTTCGATGCGCGCGTGTTCGACCTGAGCGGGAAGGTGCTGTTTCCAGGCACGGTCGACGTGCACCGGGCCGAGGGCATCGACATCCCCAACGAGCCGCGGCCCGTTACGCCGCAGCTCGACGTGTACGACGCGCTCGACCCGTCCAGTCTGTTTTTCGAGGAATCGCTGCGGCTGGGTACGTCGGCGGTCCACGTGATCCCGGGCAACAACACGGTGATCGGCGGACTGGGGCGCGTGGTGCGGCCGATCGGCATGAGCGTGGCGGAGATGACGGTCGCCGAGGGTTCGTTCCTCAAGCTCTCGGTCTCGCCGCAGCGGGACTTCGACCGCATGCGGCAGATGGCGACGCTGCGGGAGACGTTCGCGGAGCTGTGGGATTATCTGGACCGACTGGCCGAGTCGCGTTACGAGCAGAAGCTCAAAGACGAGGACCGCGAACTGGACATCGTGCCGCTGGAGGCCCGCAAGCGCGGGCGCGAGCTGATCCGGGCCGAGGACCTGGACGACAAGCACCGCAACGTGCTGCGGCTGCTGGGCGGGCAGGTGCGCGTGCTGGGCGAGGCGGGTCCGAACATCCTGGAGCCGCTGGGGGCGTTCGTGTACTGCCAGAAGGCGATGGATGTCGCGCACGCCGTGCAGCTCGCGCGCGAGCACGGCTTCCTCGAGCGGCTGGTGCTGGTGCTGGGCACGGAGTGCTACAAGGCGATCGAGGAGCTGAAGGCGGCCGCCCGGCCGGTCGTGCTCAGCGCCGAGTTCCTGCACCGCGAGACCGACCCGCTGACCGGCGAGATCAGCGAGGTGTTCGTGCCGAAGAAGATTGCGGACGCCGGCCTGCTGTTCGCGGTCGAGGCCGGGTCGGACGAGTCGCTGCCGGAGCACATGCTGACGTACCAGGCGGCGCGGCTGGTGCGGGGCGGCGTGTCACGTGCGGAGGCGCTGCGGGCGATCACGATCAACCCGGCCCGCATCCTGGGGCTGGAGCAGCGGCTGGGCAGCCTGGAGCCGGGCAAGGATGCGAACGTCGTCGTTTACAGCGGCGACCCGCTGGACTTCACCAGCTTGGTGGAGAAGGTGTTCATCGACGGCATCCTGGCCTACGAGCGCGAGAAGGACGTGCGGCTCCAGCGGCTGCTCGTTCGGCAGCCGACCGCCGAGAAGCAGCCGGAAAAGCCGAAGGAGCAAACGCGGCCGGCGGAGACGGAGACCAGGCCGGCCGAGCCGGAAAGCCAGCCGGCCGGCGAAGGGGGCGGAGGGAGCTAATGCCGCGATACGCACGACCGGCTGATGCCCGGTCCACGCTAACCCTAGCCGGTCCCACACTAACTGTGGCCAGTCCCACACTAAGTAGCCGCTTGCACACTAATCATAGCCGGTCCCACAGGGACGAAAGCCGGTCCTACAGGGACAAAAGCCGGTCCCACAGGGACGATGGCCGGTCCCACGGGGACGGCCGAGCAACGTGGCCGCCCTGTCCACGGGCCGGTTGCACGCGGCGCGGTGCGCTGGCGACCGCTTTGCTTCTCGCACCGCTAGCCGCGTCGGCGGGTGAACTCGCTTCGTCGAACTCCTTCGCCCTCCGCGCCAAGGCGGTCTGGACCGCCGCCAGCGACCACGGCTCCGCGATCGAGCGCGGGGTGATCGTGGTGCGTGACGGGAAGATCGTGGCGGTGGGGGCCGACCTGGAGCCGCCCGACGACCTGCCGCTGCTCGAGCTGCGCGACGGGCACGTCTGCCCGGGTTTCGTGGCGGCCGCAAGCGGGCTGGTTGGGCCGCACACCGGCCCGCACTCCGTCAGCGCCGCGTATCGTGCGATCGACAGCTTCGATGACTATGCCGACCAGCGCGAGCTGCTGTCGCGCGGCGTCACGACCGCCTACGTCGATCCCGGCGGCCATCGGCTGGTCTCCGGCGTCGGCGCGGTCGTCAAGCTGGCCGGGCCGCACGGGCAGCGCGTGCTCCAGCCGGAATCCGACCTGGCGGTCAACCTGGGCGTGTTCGACACGCCGCCGCTGATCGAGCCGCCGTTCTGGGCCTCGGCGGACGTGGCGATCGAGGCGGCGCGTCGGCAGCGGCCCAGTTCGCGGCTGGGGCAGTTCCTGGAGCTGGAGCAGCGCGCCGCGGCCGCCGCGGACCTGCTCGAACAGGTCTCGCGCGGCAAGGCGCCGTTCGACGGAGCTGCGCTGTCCTTCGCGCGGGTCTGGAAGCAGGGCCTGCCGCTGCGCATTCAGGCCCGCCGGGCCGTGGACATCGAAGGCGCGTTGGAGTTCGTGCGCAAGCACAAGCGGCCGGCGTATCTGGTCGGCGCGACGCAGGCCGACGAGCTGACCGCCGCGCTGCTGGAGAGCGGCCTGCCGGTGGTGGTGCGGATCGAGACGCGCTACCGCGCGCCGGACTCCGATCTTGGCCCATCGCCCGACGAGATCGAGCCGGCGCTGCACACGGCTGCGCGGCTGGCGCGGGCGGTGGAGCGCGGCGGACCCAGGGCCGGTCTGACGCTGGCGCTGGCCGGCCGCGAGGACGACCGCACGCCGGACCTGGCGCTACTGGCGAGCCTGGCGGTCCGCGGCGGGCTGTCGCGCGAGTTGGCGCTGGCGGCGATTACGCGTATGCCGGCGGAAATCCTGGGTGTGGCGGATCGCGTGGGCAGCCTCGCGCCGGGCCGCGATGCGGATTTGCTGGTGCTCAGCGGCCCGCCGCTGGCGACCAACAGCGACGTGCTGCGCGCGTACGTCGGCGGGCGGCTGGTGTTCGAGGCGCCGCGGGGCGACGCGCTGGTGGTGCGGGCCGGCACGATCTGGGTCGGCGACGGCCGCACGCTGCAGGATGCATCCTTACTGGTGGAGGATGGCAAAGTCGCGGCGGTCGGGCAGCGCGTGCCGCACCCGCGCTTCGCACAGGTGATCGACGCCGGGCCGGCGGGGTTCGTGACGCCCGGCTTCGTCGACGCGCATGGCCATCTGGGGTTGGAGGGCGACCGCACGGCGCCGACGCCGGACTTGGCGATCCACGAGGTGATCGGCGTAGCGGGGCGCGAGTTCCTGCGTGTGGCGCGGGCGGGCGTTACGAGCGTGATCCTGGCGGCGTATCAGACGGTCGCGAAAGGCTCGCGGGTCGCGGCGATCAAGACGTACGGCGGCGGCCGGGGCGAGATGCTGACGCGCGAGCTGTGCGCGGTGAAGTTCGCGCTGCGGGACGTCGACCCGCTGCTGGGGGTCGAGCCGATCCGCAAGGCGCTGGAGGCCGGCAAGAAGTACGACGAGAGCTGGAAGAAATACGAGGAGGAGCTGGCCAAGTGGCGGCAGGGGCAGACGACGGAGCCGCCCGCGACGCAGCCGGCGCAGGAGGTCAAGGAGAGCCAGCCCGACCCGATCACGGGTACGTGGGAGTACTCCGTGAGCGGCGGGCCGATGCCGCGCCCTCTCTCCGGGACGCTTACGCTGAAGCTGACCGGCAACCAGATCGAGGGTCGTGCCCGCGGCGGCGTGGGCGCCAGCGAGGAACGGTCCGTGAGCGGCACGCTGAACGGCAACGAGGTGGCGCTGGAGATCGACACGCCGGCGGGGGCGATGCGCATCAAAGCCACGCTCGATCGCGAAGACCACATGAAGGGTGAGTTCACGATCGCCGGCCGCTTCACGCTGGACTTCGAGGCCCACCGCACGAGCAAGGCGCCGGTGGAGGTGAAGGCACAGCGCAGGCGGCGCAAGGGCGGCCAGCCCGAGCCGCCCAAAGTCGATGAGAACCTCGAGCCGCTTCGCCCGCTGCTGGCCGGCAGGATTCCGGCCCTGGTGTACGTGCGCACGGCGGCCGAGGCCGCCGCGGCACTCAAGCTGTTCGTCGATGAGTTCAAGATCCCGGTCGTGCTGCTGGACGCGGAGGAAGCGGACCAGATCGCCGATCAGCTCGTTTCACGCCGCGAGCAGGTGGGCGTCGTCGTGCCGCCGCAGGTCACCCGGCAGCGTGACCGCAAACCCTATCTGCAAGCCGACGGGCTGAGCCGGCGCGGGGTGCGGGTCGGCTTTCAGAGCGACGCGGAAGATGGCGCCCGCAACCTGCCGCTGATGGGGCTGTATGCGGCCCGCGAGGGGTTGGGCGGCGACGCGGTCTTGCGGGCGCTGACCATCGATGCGGCAAAGATGTACCGGCTGGACGACCGCATCGGCTCACTGGAGCCGGGGAAAGACGCCGACCTGCTGATCTTCCGCGGCCATCCGTTCGACGCCGGCAGCGAGCTGGAACGCGTGATCATCAACGGCCGGGAGGTGCCGGGTGAATAGCAAGTTCAGAATGCAAAGTGGCACGTGCAGGCCTTGGCGCCGCGGCCGCGGCCTGGCGGGTGGGGTTCTGAGGGCAGTGCTCGCGGCGGCGGTGGCTGCGCCAGGGTTCGCGGCCGACCCCGGGCTGCGCGGCCCGGGCGGCCGGCAGTTTGCTCCCGAAGTCGCCGACGCGCCTGCCCGTCTGGCGTTCCGCGTGGCCAAGGTCGTCGTGATGGACGACAGCGACCAGGTCATCAATGACGCGGTCGTGCTGGTGCGCGAGGGGAAGATCGAGGCCGTCGGCGCGGCCGCGAACGTGAAGATTCCGGACGGCTACCGGGTGCTGGAGTTCCGCGAGCACTGGCTCGTGCCCGGGCTGGTCGATTGCCACAACCACACCGCCGGCAGCCTTGCCGACCTCAACGACGCCGTTTACCTCACCAACCCCGGGCTGGACACGCGGCCGACGATTGAGCCGGACAGCGAGCGCATCAAGCTGGCCCGCGCGGGCGGCGTCACCACCGTCATGCTCATCCCAGGCAGCGCCACCAACCTGAGCGGCTTCGGCACGGTCTCCAAGACCGGCGGGCGCACGCCCGAGGACGTGATCCTGCGCACGCCCGGCTCGCTGAAGATCGCCCAGGCCGGCAACCCGGAGCGCTACTTTGTCGGCAACGGGCGCATGTTCATGAACTGGAACACGCGGCAGACGCTGCTGAAGGCCCGCGCGTATCACGAGCGCTGGGCGGCGTACGAGCGCGGCGAGCTCAAGCAGAAGCCGGAGTTCAACCCGTTCTTCGCCGGTTTCCGCGGCCTGTTCCGCCGCGAGTATCCGACCACGGTGCACACGCAGATTTACCAGGTGGTGATGACCACGGTAGACATGCTGGCCAACAAGCTGGGGTTGTGGACAGTGCTGGACCACTCCGAGTTCGACGGGTGGAAGACCGCTCCGCTGGTGCTGGCCAGCGACGTGTGGACCATCCAGGGGCCGCGGGCCTTCCACTTCGACCGCATGGCCGCGCGCATGATCGGAAACTGCAGCGGCTGGTGGAAGAACGGCGTGCGCGCGCGGCTGGGCGTGAACACTGACGCGCCGGTGATCCCGGAGGAGGAGCTGACCTACCAGGCGGCCATGGGCTGCTGGTACGGCTGGCTGCCGTACCCGGCACTGCGCGGCGTGACGCACGTTCCGGCACAGGCACTGGGGCTGTACGAGCGGCTGGGCAGCATCGAGGCGGGCAAGGACGCCGACTTCGGGGTGTGGACCGGCAACCCGCTGGACCCGCGCTCGGCGTGCCTGATGACGGTGATCAGCGGACGGATCGAGTACGACGGGCGCGAAGGCCCGCGGCGGTTCTAGGGCATGCGAGGCACGAAGGCACGAAGGCACGAAGGCACGAGAGGGGTGGCCCTCGTCGTTGCCTTGTTACTTTGTCACCTTGTGACCGCTTCCGGCCGCGCGGCCCAGCCGCCGGCCGCGACCGGACCCGCCACGCCGACCGAGCCCGAGTCCGACGCCGACGAGCGCCTGGTCGTGATCCGCGCCGGCACGATCATCACCAACGCCGGCCAGGAGATTCAGGGCGGTGCGATCGTTCTGTCCGGCGGCAGGATTCGCAACGTCGGCCATGCGATCGAGTACCCGCTGAACGCGAAGGTGATCGACGCCTCGAACCGCGTGGTCATGCCGGGTCTGATCAACCCGCACACGCGCTTCGGCCTGCCCGCGTACAGTCGCACCGGCGTGCACGGCGACCTGAGCGTGGCGGCCGAGTTCCACCCGTACGACGGCCAGTTCGACGAGCTGCTGGAGGCCGGCTATACCGCCGTCGCGCTCGTGCCGGCCGGGACGGGCATTCCCGGCCGGGCGCTGGTCGTGCGAACCGGAGGCAAGGCGGAGCAGCGCACGCTGGTCGACCCGGGCTACGTGCTGGTGGCGGACAAGCGGACGCTGGTCGAAGGCTTGGAGAAGGCCCAGCAGGAGATCGAGAAGGTCGAGAAGGCCCGCAAAGAATGGGAGGAGAAGCAGAAACAGCCCACCGAAGCCGACCGTCGGTCCGCTCCGTCCAGAGGCGAGCGGCCGAGCGATCGGTCGAGTGAGCGGCCCGGCGACCGGTCCAGCGCGCGGCCGGCCACGCAGCCGGCTTCGCAGCCGGTCACGCAACCTGCGACGCAGCCCGCCACCCAGCCGGCCACCCAGCCGGCCTTCACGCCGCCGCCGATCGACCCGCCGCATCAGGTGCTGGTCGACCTGATCCAGAAGAAGGAAGGCGTGTTCGCGCTGCTGGAAGCGGATTCTGCGTCGGACGTGCTGCACTATGAGCAGGTGCTGAAGCGCTTCGACGTTGCGCACCGCCTCTTCCTCCGCAACCCGCGGCAATCGGACCTGTACCGCGTCATACCGCGGCTCGGGGAGCGGAAGGCCCAGGTCGCGCTGTGGCCGTATGTCAACCGCGTGCCGTTCTCCGCCGAGCGGCTGCACCTGCCGCGCGACCTGTCCGCCGCCGGCTGCGAAGTGTCGCTGCTTCCGCTGCGCGACTCGTCGGACGAGCACCTGGCGGTGCTGCGTCGCACGGCGGAGCTGGTGCGCGAGGGCTGGGGACGCGAGGAGGCGCTGAAGGCGCTGACGCTGCATCCGGCGAAGCTGCTGGGGCTGGACAAGCGGCTCGGCTCGATCGAGAAGGACAAGGACGCCGACCTGATCTTCCTGGACGCGGATCCGTTCGACCCGGCGGCGCGCGTGAAGGAAGTCATGATCGCCGGCGAGATCGTGTATCGGTCGGACCGGCTCTCAGCCGATCTACGGGTGGAGCGTGAGCGATGATGCGAATGTCGGCCCGAGGTCGACGCTTGATCCTGATCGCCGCGCTGGCTGCCTTCGTGCTGTCGTCCGCGGCGGAGGCGCAGGAGCCGCAGAAGCGGCGGCGCACCCGGCGGCCTGACACCCAGGCGACCACGACGCAGGCGACGACCGGGCCGACGACGACCACCGCAACGACAACGGCGGCGACGACCACCGCTGGCGCGGAAGAGAAGAAGCCGCATTACTTCGCTGTCACGAACGCGGTCGTGCACACGGTCACCGGCCCGGTGCTGGAGGGGGCGACGGTGCTGTGCCGCGATGGCAAGCTCGTCGCCATCGGCCGCGAGGTGCGCCTGCCGCCGGAGTGCGAGCTGCTCGACGCCCGCGGCTGGCACGTGTACCCGGGGCTGGTGGCGGTGAGCGCGACCGGCATCCATGGTGCCGCCCCGCCCGAGCACACGACGGACGTGTTCTCGCTGTCGATGCTGTCGGCGGCGGCGGGCGGGATTACGACCGCGCTGTCCGGCAATGAAGCGGTCAAGCTGACGCCCGGCGCGGTGGACGACATGATCGTGCGTAAGAACGTGTTCTTCAACCTGAGCTACACGACGAACAACCCGCTCGAACGTCGGCGGCTGCGCAAAGACCTGCAGCGTATGCGCCACTACCTGCGCGACCTGCGCCGCTACGAGCAGGTCAAGGACAAGGAGAAGGACGCAAAGCCGCCGGACAAGGAGTGGATCAAGGGCCGTTTCGAGGACTATCGCAAGCTGCTGAGCGGCGAGACGACCGCGATCGCTGCGGCGGACCGCACGCAGGAGCTGCGCGACCTGGCGGACCTGGCGCAGCAGTTCGGGTTCAAGCTGGTGGTGCGTGGGGCGTTCGAGGGCTGGCTGGTGGCCGACGAGCTGGGCCGGGCGGGAGTCTCCGCCATCGTCACCCCGCGAACGCGCGTGCCGCTCGACGAGCGCTACAGCCGCCCGACCGGCGCCACGATCGAGAACGCGGCCCGGCTGCACCGCAGCGGGGTGACGCTGGCGGTCGTGCCGGCGCAGACGGGGGTCAGCCCCGGCGGGCTGGGCGGGCGCGACCTGCTGCATTTGAACATGGAGGCGGCCTTCGCCGTCCGCGGCGGGATGACCAACGACGAGGCGCTGCGGACGATCACGATCGACGCGGCGCGTGTGCTGGGCATCGACGACCGCGTCGGCTCGCTGGAGGTGGGCAAGGACGCGGACCTGATCGTCTGCGACGGCGACATCCTGCACTACATGACGCAGGTGCACTACACGGTCGTGAACGGCCGCGTGGCGTACGACAAGTCGAAAGAGACGCTGTTCGCGCACATCCGCCCGGAGGGGAAGCCCGAGGTGCCGGTGTTCGACGACCAGTGGCCGCGGCGGCTGCAATGGCGCCAGTAGTACGCGGCACGCACGCTCGAGGCGCGAGCGTGAGCGTGAGCGAGCGCCGGCGCGTCGGTGCCGCAGACGCTCCCTTACGGTCGCGGCTCGGATCGAGGACGGCGCGCATCGGCAGTGCCGTTCGCGCTTTCGCCGGCGGCTCGTGTGTCGACGTGCCTGGAGCCCCGCTCGCCTGATAACCTGAGCGCGGTCTACCGCAGGAACGGCTTGGCGAGGAGGCGACGGATGAGGGCGAGCTGGCCGGCGTGGAAGGCCTCGTGCCGGCTGCAATGCGCGATCGCGCCGCGCTGGTCGCGGTAGTGCGGATGGATCGCGCCGTCCCTGCCGTACGCCGGCTCCGCGAGCTGCGCGTCGCTCATGGCGCGCACCGCGGTCAGCGTGCGGGCGTGTATCTCGTCCATCAGGCGGCGGATTTCGTGCGGAGCGGGGTAGTCGTGTTCGCGGACGGAGGGGATCGGGCCGCCGATCGGAAAGTGGGCGGCGAAGGCAGGGTCGAGGAACGGCCTGCCCAGGCAGCGCTCGTGGACCAGGAGGTGCTGGGCGCAGGCGAGATGGCCGCAGAGAAACAGCGGGTGCGCCAGGCCGGGGGCGGGCTGAAAGCCCCAGTCGTCGCCGGCGATGTCCGCCAGCAGCTTGAGCGTCCAGTCGCGCGTGCCGTCGAGCTGGTCGGCGAGAATCGCTCCAAGGGCCATGTCTTCGTTCTCCGAACTCTGCAACGTTTCGCCGCACAGCCGAGGGCGGCTGTGCCACACGATCGCCGAGGGCGGCTGTGCCACACGATCGCGGCGGGCGGCTGTGCCACATGATCGCTGCGGGCAGTCACGCTACGTCGGCCACGGAGCGCGCCACGGAGGGCCGACGCTACGGCATGGTCACACGCCGCGGAGGCGGTGGCCCAGCTTGTACTTCTTGGCTTCGAGGTAGCGGCGGTTGTGCTCGTGCGCGGGCATCTCCAGCGGGAGCTGCTCGACCACGTGCAGGCCGTAGACCTCCAGGCGGCTGACCTTCTTGGGGTTGTTGGTCAGGATGCGGATCTTCGACAGGCCCAGGTCGCGGAGAATCTGCGCCCCGACGCCGTAGTCCCGCCGGTCGGCCGGCAGGCCGAGCGCGTGGTTGGCCTCGACCGTGTCCAGGCCCTCGTCCTGCAAGCGGTACGCCCTGAGCTTGTTGATCAGCCCGAGGCCGCGGCCCTCCTGCCGCAGGTAGACCAGAACGCCGCGGCCCTCGCGGGCGATCATCGCCATCGCCGCCTCAAGCTGCTCGCCGCACTCGCAGCGCAGGGAGCCGAACACGTCGCCGGTCAGGCACTCGCTGTGCACGCGGATGAGCGTCGGCTGGTCGACCGGCCGCACCTGGCCGCGCTCGTCCGGCACGCCGACGCCGCCCAGCGTCAGCGCGACGTGCACGCCCTGGTCGGCCCGC
>Ga0209172_10000465_pt1 | contig 111705 bp, 107 predicted proteins | sample LarsenN4metaG_FD_184113 | JGI IMG/M metagenome (GOLD analysis project Ga0209172, IMG submission 184113) | Hot spring sediment bacterial and archeal communities from British Columbia, Canada, to study Microbial Dark Matter (Phase II) - Larsen... ... | reverse complement strand
CCGCAGGGGTACTGCTCACACCGTCAGTCGGCGTTCGCTTCCCACGCTTGGCGGCCATCCGTACCCTCCTTGGTCCACCATCTTCGGTTTAGTCGGGATGGTGTCCAAGAAAATCGGGTGCGGTTTAGGAGGACCTTGCCGAATCTTTGACCGCGCCGCCACCAATCGCACCCCATGTTCTAGCCAGTCCATTCGCGGTTGAGGCTGTTACCAGCGCTGTACCGCTCATCGCAGCAGGTCATCTAGGCGCTCTACCGATCTTTTCGCAATCAGGAACTCGTCCACGAGGTTCAGACGGCGCCCGATCAATCGCCGATCTACTTCAGAAGTTCGTCCGCCTCCAGCCACATGCGCGTTATGGCCTTGTCGTGGCCGCTGTGGACCCGCCCTCGCTCTTCGAACTCCTCGGTCCGCTCCTAGACATCGAGGATCCAGCCGATGTCAGACGGCGTGTTCCCGTGCATCTTAAGGTTTTCCGCACACGACAGGCTCCACTGGAAACCGAGGAGGAACAGGATCAGGCAGAAGAGGTTCTGGCGACACATCGAGAGCTAGGGGGCAGCATTTCGCTAGAGGTACAGTATCGAACACTGGACGGCCTACGACAGGCTCTAATGATGGGGCCTTGCCATGTCGCGGTGATCTTCGATCCGAGTGGCGGCAATGACTTGCGTCTTGAAGTGGTCGACCCGCCCCCGCTTCACCCGATGGTTCTGCCCCGCGCCTACCGATATGACGAATTTGATGACCGTATTGAAGTCATAGCCGCTGGCCAGGGCGGGCCGTTCACTAGGTATCACGACCTCTTCTGTGAATTACTGGACCGCCCGCGGACGGACTTCGTTGGACGCCGGAGCGGCGCCACCGCTACGGCGCGGGAACTCGCGAAAGTGGCCAGCGGCGCTACATGGCTCGTTGTGGCCGACCGAGGGATCGAGCCAACGCTTCGAATTGACGGCTGTAGAGTAGTCGATCGCCGTACTGAGGGCGGTCGGGATCTCATAACCTTTACAGCACATCCGGAAGCGATTGAAGAGGTAATCGCCGACGCGGTCCGCAACGCCGGCTTGGTGCCATCACCAGAAACTGTTCGGCGGGCGCTATCGGAAGTCGTTGATTTGGGTGGAGAGGCGTTATTGGGAGTCTTGCGTGGTAAGGCAGGCGCCGGTTTAAGTGACCCACGTCGGGCGAAGGGTTTGATCGGTGTCCTATCCGTGGTGCGTTGGTACCGTACCGTTTATCCCGAGGCGCTACTTGTCTCGCTTGACGAGCCTGAAACCCGTCGGTGGATCACTGGCGACGAGGAGGGTCGGCGTGGTGATTTACTAGCCGTTAGAATGGGGAATACCGACCTTTACGTCGAAGTTATTGAGGTAAAGACCCATGACGACCCGGATGCCGAACTCCGCACTCGCGGCGAACGAGTAGAAGGCCCTGCGGTCACGCAGGTCGACGTCACCCTCGACCGCTTTAGCCAGCTGTTAACCAGCGACGAAATATCAAGCCTAAACCAAGCACGTCGCGAGGTCTTAAGAGACCAACTCTATCGCGCAGTCGCAATACGTGAGATTGCCTCGGAGCTTCGGCGCCGTCAGGTCAAATTCCTCGAGGACCTCTTCTCACAGAATCGAGCGCGGGTATCTGGTCTTATTGCCAAAGTACGCATCGAGCATGGAGTTCCCCGGGTCAGTCCTTCAGCGCCATATCCCATGAAGAGTCCAGCGGGTCACACGGTCCATGTCCTCGAACTTGTGGAGTCCGAAGAGCTACCCATTGCCGAGGACCGCCAACGGTCTGTCTGGGACCTTGCAGCGGTATGCGAGACGGAGCGCCGGCAATACCCACCATCCGCCACTTCGGGCGCCCTCGGAACCGGGAGACTGCGAATCCTTCTTGGCAAGGACCCCGCCGACAATGAAGTCATGTGGGATCCATCCAATCCGGAACGCCCTTCGAATAACTTCGGTATCTTAGTAACCGGCGACGCAGGTGTTGGTAAGACACAACTACTGCGCGTCGTGATTCATGAGTGCGTACGTGCCGGCCTCCCCGTAATGGTGTTCGATTTCAAGAACGATTATGCGCCTCAAGATTTCGCTGGCATCGTCCCGCTTCGCGTTTATGACGTTAATCGAGAGGGACTACCGTTCAACCCACTACATCTCGTTGGGGGTCAACAGGCGGGACAGAGACCCGTGACTCATATTCACGAGGTCGCGGGCATCTTGAGACGTGTTTTTGGACTGGGCGATCAACAGGAATCGCGGTTGAAGGCCGCGCTTAAGACCGCATATCAGCAACACGGTATCGTTGTTGAGCGTATGCTGGAGGGTCCGTCACTACTTGATGCGCCGGATTTTGCCGAGGTTGTTACTATTCTGCGGAGCGATTCTCGCAATGAAGCGTTACTGAATCGAGTTGCGCCTCTGTTCGACCTCAATCTCTTTCCAAGTTCCTCAGCGGCTATAACGACATTCGAAGAACTGCTACGCGACCGTGTTGTCCTGGACCTGCATTCGCTGCCGGATGATCGCATCAAAGCAGCTCTGGCTGAGTTTGTAATCGTGAGGTTACATGGACATATTCTTCGGGGAGAGCAACTGCGGCGACTGACTCGGCTGCTGGTGTTCGACGAGGCGTGGCGAGTCGCCAGAAGCGAAAAATTGATAGCGCTTGCCCGCGAGGGCCGAGCATTCGGAGTAGCGATAGCATTGGGAACGCAGTTTCCCGGCGATATCGCTGACGAGATGGCCGGGAACTTGGCAACGCAGGTGTTCCTTCACAATGAGCAGTCGGAACACCAGAAAGCAGTCGCCAGGGCATTGTGTGGCAGTGGCTCAGGGCCTGAGGCACAGCGGCTAATTCGGCAGCTCAAGCTGTTAAGCAGGCACGAGGGCTTTGTAAGGAACCAACAGCATTCTCCGTTCGTGAAGCTCCGCGCAACGCCTCACTACGAAAGGAACTGGTAAGGCGCTCACTGCATTCGAAGCATCTGTGGATCACCGCCAAGGCGGACTGACGTGGTTACGACGTTGTCGTGAACACTGATGACGAACGACCTGCCCGGCAGCACTTCGTTGGCTGCCGCAACGACTCTTGTTGTGCTGCTGGAATTGTCTTGCAATTTGATCGACACAATAGCCTGGCTCAGTCGCGGACAATATCAGTCGTGGATCGGCTGCTCGAGCAAGTACAGCGCGCCGCCCCCAGCACTCAGCCGTCCACCGCCCCCACCACCCGCCGCACGAACCCGTCCACGCTCGCCTTGTCGATCCACCGCACCACCACGACCAGGTCGTGCTCCGGGTCGATCCAGATCACGTTGCTGCCCGCCCCCCGCGCGGCGTAGGACGACTCCGGCGCGCTCGTCAGCTGCGCCCGGCCGGTGTTGAGCCACCACAGCAGGCCGTAGTTCGGGTTCAGCGGACAGGGCCGGCGCAGCTCGTCGAACCAGGCACCGGGGAGTAACTGGCGGTCGCCCCACCGCCCTCGCCGGTGCACCAGCAAGCCGAAGCGGGCGTGGTCGCGGGTGCTCATCCACAATCCGCCGCCCCAGTGGGAGCCGCCGGGCACCGAGGGCATGGCGGCGCCGTCGATCTCGACCCACGAGTTCCGGTAGGGCTGCCACTCCCAGTCGGGCGAGGCGCCGATGGGGTCCATGATGGCCTCGCGCAGCACGTCGGGCAGCGGGCGGCGGAAGACGCGCAGCAGGGCGAGGCTCAGCCGGTTCACGCGCACGTCGTTGTACTCCCACAGCGTGCCCGGCGGGCGCATGGGGCGCGGGGTGCCCTTGTCGGTGAAGCCGAGCTCGCTCTTGCCCACGTCGCGGTTGTGGTCGATGGAGTCGGGCTTGTCCCAGAGGGTGCCCTGCCACTCGCTGGTCTGCTGCAGCAGGTGGCGCCAGGTGATCGCGCGGTTCTGCGCCGAGTCGAAGCCGCCGTCGTCGACGTACCGGCGCACGGGGTCGTCGAGGTCGCGGATCAGGCCGCGGGCGACGGCCAGGCCGGCCAGCACGGCCAGGTAGGACTTGGCGATGCTGAACGACATGTCGGCGCGCCGGGTGTCGCCCCACTCGGCGGCCACCCAGCCGCCGCGCACGACGATGCCGCTCGGGCCCTCGCGCAGGCGGATGGGGCCCAGCACGTCGTCGGGGGCCGGCGGCTCGTCGGCCACGCCGATGTAGCGGCCGGAGTCGGTCAGGAAGTCGCGGCGCCAGCGGCTCTCGTGGCCGCGGTGGTACTCGACGGCGGCGGCCAGACGGTCGGGGTCGAGGCCCAGGGCTTCGGGAGAGCGGGACGGCCAGTCGCCGGGCGGAGGCACGTGGGTCATGGCCGTTCTTGTACAATGTCCCCCTCGTGAAGACCAGGGACCTGCGCGTCGACAGCATCCGCCCCCTCGTGCCGCCCGCCATCCTGCTCGAGGAGTTGCCGCTCTCCGAGGAGGGCTCGCAGATGGTGGCCCGCGCGCGCGACGAGGTGCGCGCGGTGCTGGAGGGCCGGGACGACCGCCTGCTGATCGTCGTCGGGCCCTGCTCCATCCACGACCCGCGCGCCGGCCTGGACTACGCGCGCCGCCTGCGCGGGCTGGCCGACGACCTGGCCGGCGACCTGCTGATCGTGATGCGCGTCTACTTCGAGAAGCCGCGCACGACGGTGGGCTGGAAGGGGCTCATCAACGACCCGCGGCTGGACGGCTCGTTCGTGATCAACGAGGGGCTGCGGACGGCGCGCCGGTTCCTGCTCGACCTGGTCGGCCTGGGCCTGCCGGCGGGCTGCGAGTTCCTCGACCCGATCACGCCGCAGTTCATCTCGGACCTGGTCGCCTGGGCGGCCATCGGCGCGCGCACGACCGAGAGCCAGGTGCACCGGGAACTCGCCTCGGGCCTGTCCATGCCCGTGGGCTTCAAGAACGGCACCGACGGCGGCGTGCAGATCGCCATCGACGCGCTGCGCGCGGCCAACCACCCGCACCGGTTCCTCGGCGTCACCGAGCAGGGGCTGGCCGGCATCGTGTCGACGCGCGGCAACCCCGACTGCCACGTCATCCTGCGCGGCGGCGCCAGCGGGCCGAACTACGACGCCATCAGCGTGCAGAAGACGCTGGCCGCCCTGCGCGACGCGGGGCTGCCGGCGCGCCTCATGGTCGACACGAGCCACGGCAACAGCGACAAGGACCATCGCCGCCAGCCCGTCGTGGCGCGCGACGTCGGCGGGCAGGTGGCGCAGGGCGAGGTCGGCATCGTGGGGCTCATGATGGAGAGCTTCCTGGTCGACGGCCGGCAGGACCTGCGCGACCCCGCGCGGCTCGCCTACGGCCAGTCGATCACCGACGCGTGCCTGGGCTGGGACGCGACGGTGCCCGCCCTCCAGGACCTCGCCGCCGCCGTGCGCGCTCGCCGCGGCGCCCGGGTCTGAGACCTTCCGCCGCCGCCAGCGCGCGGGTCTGACGGTCAGCGCCGGGCGCCGGGGTCTCCTACCCTCTTCCGGCCAGATCTCGCCGCGCCGAGCCAGAGCGCGAGCAGCGCCGCCCCGGAGACGATCAGGAGCGTCGAGCCCGGAGCGGTGACGGCCAGGCTGGGATCGTGAAGGACCCCTCCCGGGAAGAACGGCGGGCCGTTCTGGAGGAGGGCGAGGAGCCCCGAGATCGGATGGCCCTCGAGCGCCGTCGCGAGCTGCAAGGGCGATTGCAGGTGCACCACCAGGGTTCCGCCTCCGTCCGGCGTCCCGAAGAACTCCGTGGTCACGTCCGCGATCGCGATGGCGCCGAGGAATCCCGAGCCCGGGCTCGAGGGCAGCGCGAGGACCAGCGTGTGCGCGTGGTCGTGCGTGAGCAGGATCCCCAGCAAATCGTTCGTGGACGTCGTCGCCGCTGGCGGCGGCGCCGTGTCGTGGATGGGAGCGGCTCCAGCCCCGGCGGCGCTGGCGGCCAGAGCAGCGACGACGACGGCGAGACCGGTCGGCCACTTCATGCGACTCCTCCACGCGCCCGGGATGCGTGGTCGGAGAAATCGCAATCCATGTACCAGCGAGCCGCGCGTGGGCGCGGCAGTCGGACTGTAAAGCGCTCGAGACAGATTTGCGCCTCGAGGAGCGTCCGGGGCGCCTGATGCGTGAGATCGGCCGACACCTCGCGGAGCGGCACGGCAGCCGCGGGTCGCCTGGACGGCAGATTCCTGCCGCTTTCTGGGAAGCGGCCTGGCACGGGCCCCTCCTTGCGTTCGGGCGATCGACCTGCTCTGCTAGCGCTCGCCTCGCACTCCGCCGCAGGAGGCGCTCATGACCGTGCCGGCATCGCCGACCGCCACGACGAGACGCGGGAGCCGCAGGACGGGCCTGCCGGGCCCCCTCGCCGTCGGGCTCGTGGTCGTCCTCGTCGCGCTCGTCGAGACCTCCGCCGAGGCCGGCGCCCTCACCGCGCTGGCGGCGGGAGGCGTGGCGTGGGCGGCGCCGGACGCGATGGATCGGGTGGTCAAGCGGGCGTTCACGGTCTACGGGTTCCGGCTCGAGAGCGGTCACGTGCTGCCCGAGATGACGCTCGCCTACGAGACGTACGGCCAGCTCGCCCCGGACGGCGCCAACGCCATCCTGGTCACCCACGGCTTCACCTCGAGCGGCCACGCCGCGGGGCGGTACGCGCCGGCCGATCCCGCGCCCGGGTTCTGGAACGCGCTGATCGGCCCCGGCAAGGCCATCGACACGCAGCGCTACTTCGTCGTGGCCAGCAACATGCTCGGCTCGTCCCACGGCTCGACGGCGCCGGCCAGCATCGATCCCCGCACGGGCAAGCGCTACGGGCCGACCTTCCCCGACATCACGCTGCGCGACATCGTCACCGCGCAGAAGGCGCTGCTGGAGGGGCTGGGCGTGCGCCGGCTGGTGGCCGTGGCCGGCCCCTCGTACGGCGGCTTCCAGGCCTTCCAGTGGGCGGTCACCTACCCCGGCTTCATGCGGGGCATCGTCGCCGCCGTCTCCGCGCCGAGGGCCTCGCGGGGGCCGGGCGTCGAGGCCCTCGTGCGGACGTTCGCCGCCGACCCCGACTGGAACGGCGGCTGGCACTACGACAGCGGCGGCATCCCGGCCACGATGGCCGCGCTCCGGTACGACACGCTCCTGCGCTACGGCCAGAACGAGGCGCTCGCGCGGCGCTACCCCGACCCCGCGGCGCGGCAGGCGCGCCTACGCGAGATGGCCGAGGCGTGGGCGCGGCAGTTCGATCCCAACTCGCTGATCGTCCTCCGCAAGGCGGCGCTGAAGTTCGACGTCGAGGGCGACCTCTCGAAGATCCGCGCCAGGGTGCTCTACGTGCTCTCGCGGACGGACAGGGTGTTCCCGCCGTCGCTGGGGCCGCGGGTGATGGACCGCCTCGCGCGCGCCGGCGTGGACGCGCGCTACTTCGAGATCGACAGCGAGTTCGGCCACACGGCCCACGGCACCGACGCCGCGAAGTGGGCGCCGGCGCTCAGGGCCTTCCTGGAGTCGCTCGACCGCTGACGCCCGACCGGCGCGGCGCCGCGCCGCTGGGACCGGTGACGATGGACTACGACGTGACCGGGCTGCCCGCCGTGTACCGCGAGGCCCGCGCGCTCGCGACCGAGAACCTCGACATCTGGCGCGACGCCATCCGCACCGCGGTGCCGGCCGGCGCCTCCATCCGCCGCGCGGTCGATGTCGGCTGCGGCACCGGCCGGTTCACCGCCGTGCTGGCCGGGCTCTTCGACGCCCCGGTCGCCAGCGCGGAGTACCTGGCGAAGATCCGCCTGCGCGGCATCTCGTCGCTCGCGGCGATCCCCGACGAGGCCTTCGCCCGCGGCCTGGAGGCCTTCGCCCGCCACTGCCGTGCGGCCGGCCGCCGCGGCGCCGTCCTCGAGCCCGTCGACCTCTACGTGTTCGAGCGCGCTCCGGGCGGGGCCGGTCAGCCCGCGCGGTACACGTAGCGGCCGTCGTCGTCGCGGCCGAGCGCGCGGCGCTCGCGCAGCGAGCCCCAGGCGACCAGGATGGTGCGGTACTCCACGTCGGGCAGCTCGCGCAGCAGCTCGTAGAACGTGCGGGGGCGCTCGGCGAGCAGCCGCGTCATGCGCTCCGCCACGGGCGCGGCGTCGGCGATCACCGGCGGTCCTGCCGCCGGCGCGCGGTCCCGAGGCGCGCCACGGCTGCCGTCACTGGTAATCCTCCACGCGCACGTCGTCGAGCCAGGCGTGGCGGATGCGCTCGTAGTACATGGGCGGGATGCCCTCGGGAATCGTCGCGTCGATGCCCATCTTGGCGGTCATCGGCAACTGCCCCTTGGCCAGCTCCCACGGGCGCACGCTGGGGTCGACGTGCTTGGCCTGGGCGCCGGCGATGACGACGACGTCCTTGTCGGCCTGCACGCGGAAGGTGCGCGCCCACTCCACCTGGGTGGCGTCGAAGATGTCCACGTCCTCGTCGACGACGATGGCGTGCTTGGTGTCGGGCAGCGAGAGGATGGCCATGAGCGCGTTCTTGCCGCCGCCGGCGCGCTTGCGGATCGAGGCGATGACCGACCAGCGGCAGGCGCTGCCCTCGGTGACGCAGACGTTGACCACGTCGACGCCGGCGGTCTTCAGCACGTTCCACACCTGGGCCTCGGTGGCGGCGGCGCCGAGCCAGGCGTTCTCCCACGGCATCTGCAGCAGCTGGAAGACCGGATCGCGCCGGTGGGTGATGGCCGTCACCTCGAAGACGGGGTTGTGCTTGAGGTCGCCGTACATGCCGGCGAACTCGCCGAACGGGCCCTCGTCCTCCGTCCAGCCGATGGGCAGCAGGCGGCCCTCGAGCACGACCTCGGCGTCGGCCACCGCCGGCACGTCGACGGTGCGGCACGCGACCAGCGGGACGGGCGCGCCGTGCAGGCCGCCGGCGATGGCCATCTCGCTCACGCCGGGCGGCGCCTTGTAGGCGGCGCTCAGGATCTCGACCGGGTGCACGCCGAGCGAGACCGAGACGGGCAGCGCCTCCCGGCGCGCCAGCGCGCCCTCGTAGAGACGGCGCAGGTCCGACACGGTCACCAGGTCGATGCCCATCTCGTCGCGCGTCCTGAACATCAGGCGGTAGACGCCGGCGTTGAGGCCGCGCTCGGCGCTGCGGGCCATGACGACGCCGGCGCTGATGTACGGGCCGCCGTCCTTCTCGGCCAGCAGCGGGATCGGCAGCGCGGTCAGGTCGACGTCCCGGCCGGTCTGCACGACCTCCTGGGCGGGCGCCTGGCGCACCGTCTCGGGCTCGATCATCGTCCGCACGCCGGCGGCGAAGCGCGTGCCCAGCTCGGCCTCGGGCCAGGCCAGCGCGGCGGCCAGGCGCCGGCGGTTCCAGAAGAGGCCCCCGGCCACGCGGGGCTCGAAGCCGCGCACGCGCTCGAACAGCACGGGGCGGTCGGCCTTGACGGTGAGCGCCGAGAGGTGGCGGGCGTCGACCTCCTTGCCCAGGCGCAGCAGGGCGCCGGCGGCCTCCAGCCGCGCGAGCACGTCGCGGAACGATGGGCGCACCGTCGTCCTCCCCGGCGCCGAGGATAGCAGAGGCTACTCGCTGGCCGCGGGCAGGCCCTCCACGCGCCCGGCCGGCAGCGTGCGCGCCCGCTCGGTCTGCTCCACGGTCACCCGGCGCATGAGCGGCAGCACCAGCAGGATGCCCCCGAAGAGCATGGCCAGCAGCCAGAAGTCGTCGACGAAGGCCTTCACCTGCGCCTGCGCGACCACCTCCCTGTAGATCGTGCCGAGCGCCTGCCGGCCCGCCGTCGTCGCGTCGGCGCCCTGGGCGGCGAAGTGCGCGGTGAGCGTGGCCAGGCGCTCGGCCATCGCCGGATTCTGGGGGTCGACGCCCTCCACGAGCGTGGCCTGGTGGTACTGGGCGCGGTCGGCGAGCAGCGTGGTCACCAGCGCGATGCCGATCGAGCCGCCGATGTTCCTCACCACGTTGAACGCCGCGGTGGCGTTGCTGAGCCGGTCCAGGCGCACCGTGGACAGGGCCAGCGTCTGCAGCGGCACGAAGATGAAGCCCATGCCGAAGCCCTGGACGAAGCGCGGCCACGCCAGGTCCCAGTAGCCCATGCCGAGGGTGAGGTTGGCCATCCAGACCAGGGCCACGATGTTGACGGCGGCCCCGGTCATCAGGAGCAGCCGCTGGTCGACGCGCGCGACCAGGCGGCCGGCGATGAGCAGCGAGATCATGTTGCCGAAGCCGCCCGGGGCCAGCACGAGCCCCGAGGTCCACGCGTCGTAGCCCAGGAGCTTCTGCGTGAAGAGCGCCAGCAGCAGCATGCTCGAGAAGAAGGCGAACACGCTGCTGGCGATGACGATCGACCCCAGCGCGAAGTTGCGCGAGGCGAACACCGAGAGGTCGAGGATGGGCTCGTCGGCGGTCAGCTCCCGGACGACGAACGCGGTCAGCGCGGCGAGGGCGGCCACGCCGAGGGCCAGGATCAGGTCGGAGTCGAACCAGTCCTCGCGCTCGCCCCAGTCGAGCATCAGCTGCAGGCAGCCGAAGCCCGCGATCATGAGCGCGATGCCGGGGATGTCCACGCGTCCCGGCCGGCGCACGTGGGGGTTGTCGAAGAGGAAGATCGAGCCCATGAGGAAGCCCAGCACGCCGATCGGCAGGTTGATGTAGAAGATCCAGCGCCACGACCAGTTGTCGGCGACCCAGCCGCCGACGGTGGGGCCCAGGATCGGGCCCATCATGACGCCGATGCCCCACACGGCCATCGCGGTGCCGCGCTGGCGGAGCGGGAAGATCTCCCACATCAGCGCCTGCGCCATCGGGACGACCGGCCCGCCGCCGAGCCCCTGCACCACGCGCGCCAGGACCAGGAACTCGAGGTTCGGGGCGAGTCCGGACAGGAACGACGACCCGGTGAACAGGACCGTGCAGATCAGGAAGAAGCGCTTGCGCCCCAGCAGCGCGGTGAGCCAGCCGGTGGCGGGGATGATGATGGCGTTGGCGGCGATGTAGGAGGTCAGGATCCAGGCGCTCTCCTCGACGCCGGCCGAGAGCGCGCCCTGGATGTGGGGCAGCGCCACGTTGGCCACGCTGGTGTCGAGGATCTGCATGACCGTGATCAGCATCACGGTCACCGTGATCGACCACTTGCGGAAGAACGACAGCGGCGCGCCGGTGACGTCGCGCTCGACGGCGGTCACGCAGCGCGCCTGGCGGCGGTCGACGCGCGCGCCTCGCCGAGCCCGTCGCCGCGCGCGCCTCGCTCCGTCACAGCAGGTCCACGCCGATCAGCGCGCCGAGCTCCCGCAGCGCCTGGTCGGGGTCGTCGACCTTGATCGTCGTCATGCCGAGCGCGCGGGCGGGCTTCAGGTTGCGGCCGATGTCGTCCAGGAAGGCCGCGGCCGGCGGCGCCACGCCGAGCTCGCGGCACACCAGCTCGTAGATGCGCGGATCGGGCTTGCGCAGGCCGACCACCGACGACTCGACGAACACGTCGAACCGGTCGCGCAGCCGCGCCGCCACCCGCTCGCCGTCGCGCACCCAGTTGTTGGTGAGGGCGGCGGTCCCGAGCCCCCGGCTGCGGATGCGGCGGATGGCTTCGAGCATGCGCGGGCGCGGCGCCGTCGCCTCGGCCATGGCGGCCATGAGCCGCCGCGCGTCGAGCGTCACGCCCGCGGCGCGACAGTCGGCCTCGAACGGCGCGCAGAACGCCTCGGCGGTCAGTTCGCCGCGCTCGAGCCGCGCCCAGGCGCCGGCCTCGCCGGCGGCCGCCACGACCCGGTTGACGGCGCCGGCGGGCAGCCCGCTCTCGCGCTCGTACCGCGCGATGGCCGCCAGCGGCGAGCCGAGCACCACGCCGCCCATGTCGAAGATCACCGCCTCGATGGCGCTCACGCGGCCGATTGTACGACGCGTCGCGAGACCCCCGGCCGCGTAGTAGAATCCTGCGTCTTTCCATGATTTACCCCGGTCAGGTGAACCCTCCGTGAGCGCGGTGGCGCGTCCCGCGACGGCCTCCGCCGTGCGGGCCGAGCACGTGGTCATGGCGTGCGCGGCGGCGGCGCTCACGGTGCTGGTGATCCTGCCGCTCGTCTCGCTGGGGTGGGGCAGCGTGAGCGAGGACGGGGCGCTCACCCTCGCTCACTTCCGCGAGGCCTTCTCGAAGCGCCTGTACCTGACCGCGCTGACCAACTCGCTGATCCTCGGCGCGTGGACGGCCGTGCTCAGCGTGGCCGTCGGCCTGCCCCTGGCGTGGGCGGTGAGCCGGACCAACCTGCCCGCGCGCCGCTTCGTGCACCTGACCGCCGTGGTCTCCTACATCACGCCGCCCTACCTGACCGCCATCGCGTTCGTGAACCTCTTCGGGCCGAACGCCGGGCTGGTGAACGTCTTCGTGCGCGACGTGCTCGGCGCGCCCGCGCTGACGTTCAACGTCTTCTCGATGGCCGGCCTCGTGCTGGTGACGGTGCCCCACACCTTCCCCTTCGTGTACTTGCTCGCGGCGAGCGCGCTGGAGTCGGTGGACGCCTCGATGGAGGAGTCGGCGCAGATGCTGGGCGCCGGCCGCTGGCGCACGGCGCGCGCGGTGACGGCGCCGCTGGTGGCGCCGGCCGTGCTGTCGGGCGCGCTGATCGCCTTCGTCAACGCCATCGCGCTCTTCGGCTCGCAGGCCATCGTCGGGCTGCCCGGGCGCGTGTTCACGCTGCCCACGCGCATCTACGCGCTCTTCGACCATCCGCCGCAGTACGGGCTGGCCTCGGCGATGTCGCTCATCTTCGTCGCCCTCACCGTGGCCGCCCTCGCCGTGCAGCGGCGCTACCTGGCGCGCCGGTCCTACGTGACCGTCGGCGGCAAGGGCAGCCGCCCGCAGCGCATCGACCTGGGCCGGGCGCGCTGGGCGCTCCTCGGCTTCTGCGTGCTGGTGTTCGTGGTGGCCGTGCTCGCGCCGTACCTCACCCTGCTCGCCGTGTCGCTGAGCAAGTCGTGGGGGCTCGCGTTCTGGCAGAACCTGACGCTCAAGAACTACCGGTTCGTGCTCCTCGAGTACGACGTCACGCGGCGGGCCATCGCCAACAGCCTGCTGCTGGCGAGCGCGGCGGCCACGCTGGCGGTCGTGCTCGGCAGCCTGGTGGCCTGGCTCGACCTGCGCACGACGCTGGCCGGGCGCAAGGTCATGGACTACGCCTCGCTGGTGCCGCTGGGGTTGCCGGGCATCGTGGTGGCCGTGGCGATGATCCAGTTCTGGCTGCGGGTGCCGGTGCCGATCTACGGCACGCTGCTGATCATCCTGCTCGCCTACACCGGCCGCTACGTGCCGCTGGCCGTCCGCTCGGCGAGCGCCGCGTTCCGGCAGATCGATCCGGCCCTCGAGGAGACGGCGCGCATCACCGGCGCCGGGTGGCTGCGCACCTTCCGCGCCGTGTCGCTGCCGCTGGCGCGCCCCGGGCTCTTCGCCGGCTGGCTGCTGGTGTTCGTGCCGGCCATCCAGGAGCTGAGCGCCTCCATCCTGCTCTTCTCCTCCGGCTCGATGACGCTGGCCGTGGCCGTCTACAACCTCTACGAGACGGGCTACCTCGAGCCCGTGGCCGCGCTGGCCATCGTGACGATGGTCATCATCGTCGCCGCCGTCGCCCTGGCCTCGCGCCTGGCCGGCGGCCGTCCGGGAATGGACCGCCCCACGGTGGCGGCCTGATGGCCGGCGGCGTCACCACGCGCTCGGGCGCGCTCGCCGTCCGTGACGCCCGTCTGGCCGGAGCGCGGCCGCGGCCGACGCGGCCCCCGGTGGCCGCCTGATGGCCGGCATCGCCCTCGACGGCGTCACCAAGCGCTTCGGCGCCGTCGTCGCCGTGCGCGACGTCACGCTGTCCGTCGCCGACCGCGAGTTCGTCACCCTGCTGGGCCCGAGCGGCTGCGGCAAGACGACGCTGCTCCGGCTCATCGCCGGCTTCGTCCGCCCCGACGCCGGCGAGATCCGCGTGGACGGCGCCGCCCTGTCGACGCCGGAGCGCGTGGTCCCGCCCGAGCAGCGCGGCATGGGCATGGTCTTCCAGAGCTACGCCGTCTGGCCCCACAAGACCGTGTACGAGAACGTGGCGTTCGGCCTCGAGGTGCGCCGGGTGCCGCGCGCCGAGGTCCGGGCGCGCGTGGCGCGCGTGCTGGAGCTGGTGAACCTGGGCGGCCTGGAGGCGCGCTACCCGGCGCAGCTCAGCGGCGGCCAGCAGCAGCGCGTGGCCCTGGCGCGGAGCCTCGTCGTCGAGCCGTCGATCCTGCTGCTCGACGAGCCGCTGTCGAACCTGGACGCCAAGCTGCGCGAGCGCATGCGCGGGGAGCTGAAGGAGCTGCAGCGGCGGACGGGCATCACGTTCGTGTACGTCACCCACGACCAGGCCGAGGCCATGGCCCTGTCCGACCGCATCGCGGTGATGGCCGAGGGCCGCGTCCTGCAGTACGGGGGGCCGCGCGAGGTCTACGCGCGCCCGGCGAGCCGCGCCGTGGCCGACTTCATGGGCCTGGTCAACATCGTCCCCGGGCGCGTGGTGCGGGCGGCCGGCGAGGCCAGCCTGGTCGCCGTGTGCGGCGAGCACACCGTGGCCGTGCCCCTGCCCCCGGGCGCCGCCGAGGGGCAGGCCGTGCAGGTCGCCGTTCGCCCCGAGAGCCTGGCCCTGACCGGCGAGGGCATTGCCGGCAAGGTCGTCGAGGCCACCTACCTCGGCAACCTGGTCGACTGCCACGTCACCCTGCAGGACGGCACGCGGGTGCGCGTGCAGGCCGGGTCCGGCGAGAGCCTGGCCGTGGGCCAGCGCGTGCGCGTGAGCGTGGACGGGGCCGCCTGCACCGTGTTCCTCGAAAGGAGCGCCTCATGACCGCGGAGCCGACCATCACCGGCCAGGAGCACTGGACCAGCAAGGGCGACGTCCGCCTCTTCCTCTGGGAGAAGCGCGCGGGACCGAGCGGCGGCCCGCTGGGGACCATCCTGTTCGTGCACGGCTCGTCCATGGCCTCGCAGCCGACGTTCGACCTGCACGTGCCCGGGCGCACCGACTCCTCGGCGATGGACGTCTTCGCCCGGCTGGGCTACGACACGTGGTGCGTGGACATGGAGGGCTACGGCCGCTCCGACAAGAAGCGCGCCATCAACAGCGACATCGCCACCGGCGCCGACGACCTCGAGGCCGCGACCGACTACATCGCACGGGCGCGAGGCGTGCGGGAGCTCCTGGTGTACGGCATCTCGTCGGGCGCGCTGCGCGCGGCGCTCTTCGCCCAGCGGCGGCCCGAGCGGGTGCGCCGGCTCGCCCTGGACGCCTTCGTGTGGACGGGCCGGGGCAGCCCGACGCTCGCCGAGCGCCGCAAGCGGCTGCCGGAGTTCCGGGCCAGGACCCGCCGGCCCATCGACCGGGCCTTCGTGCGCAGCATCTTCGAGCGCGACCACCCCGGCACCGCCGACGACGAGGTCATCGAGGCCTTCGCCGACGCCATCCTCGCCCTCGACGACTCGGTGCCCACCGGCACCTACGTGGACATGTGCGCCAACCTGCCCGTGGTCGACCCCGCCCGCATCACCGCGCCGACCATCGTCATGCGCGGGCAGTACGACGGCATCGCCTCGGTCGAGGACCTGCTGGACTTCTTCGCCCGCCTGCCCAACCCCGACAAGCAGTTCGCCGTCATGCCCGGCATCGCCCACGCGAGCCTGCAGCAGAAGAACTACCGGATCGTCCACCACATCCTGCACGCCTTCTTCAGCCAGCCCGCCCCCGTGTACCGGGGCGCGTGAACGGAGCGACCATGACACGCCTGCTCGCGCTCGCCGCCGTCCTCACCGTCGCCCTCGCGGCGACGGCCTCCGCCGGCGGGGGCTTCACCCCCGACCCGGTCGACATGGCCGCCGCCAGGAAGGAGGGCGCCGTCACGTGGTACACGTCCTCCCCGGTGGCCACGGCGCAGAAGATCGCCAGCCTGTTCCAGCAGGAGACGGGCATCAAGGTGGAGCTGTTCCGGTCGGGCGGCTCGGCCGTGCTGCGCCGGTTCATGCAGGAGGCCGACGCCCGCCGCATCAACGCCGACGTCATGACCATCTCCGACCCGGCCGCGGCCTCGGCGCTGATCAAGCGCGACCTGCTGCTGCCGTTCCGGCCCAGGAACTTCGACAAGGTGCCCGATGCGGTGAAGGACCCGCGGGGCCACCACGTGGCCCAGCGCCTGAACCTGGTGGGCATCGTCATCCGCACCGACCAGGTGCCCGAGCCGCCGAAGGCCTGGACGGACCTGACCGATCCGAAGTGGAAGGGCAAGCTGGTCATGCCCGACCCGTCGTTCACGGCCATCCAGCTGATGGTGGTGGGCACGCTGTCGCAGAAGTACGGCTGGGACTTCTACAAGAGACTGCGCGCCAACGACATCATGATCGTCCAGAGCCACCAGCAGGTGTCCGACACGCTCACGCGCGGCGAGCGCCCGGTGGCCGCCGAGGGCCTCGACTCCTACACGTGGACGGCGCGGCAGGCCGGCCACAAGGTGCAGACGCTCTTCCCCGCCGACGGCGCCTTCGCCATCGCCGCGCCCACCATGGTGATCAAGGGCTCGCCGCACCCCGCCGCGGCGAAGGCCTTCGCCGAGTTCATGGTGTCGGACACGGTGCAGAAGCTCTTCCCCACGGAGGGCATCTACGCCGCGCGCAGCGACGTGCCGCCGCCGCCGGGCAACCCGCCGCTGTCGGCCATCACGCTGCTGCCGGTGGACTACGAGCACGTCGAGAAGGAAGCCAGGAACCTCAAGCAGCGGTTCAACGAGATCTACCAGTAATAGGGAGGAGGAGGACCTCATGCAGCAGCGCACCATCGGCCACAGCACGCTCCGCGTCTCGGCCATCGGCCTGGGCCTCATGACCATGTCCGGCGTCTACGGCAAGGGCGACGACGAGCAGTCGATCGGCGTCATCCAGCGCGCCCTCGACCTCGGCGTCAACTTCTTCGACTCCTCGGACATGTACGGCTGGGGCCACAACGAGGAGCTGCTGGGGCGCGCCCTCCGCGGCCGGCGCGAGCGCGCCGTGGTCACCACCAAGTTCGGCCAGGTCCGCAATCCCGCCGGCGGCCCCAATCTCGTCAGCGGCCGGCCGGACTACGTGCTGCAGGCCTGCGACGCCAGCCTCAAGCGCCTGGGCATGGACGTGATCGACCTCTACTACCAGCACCGCGTGGACCCGGGTGTGGCCATCGAGGAGACCGTCGGCGCCATGTCGCGCCTGGTCGAGCAGGGCAAGGTGCGCTTCCTCGGGCTCTGCGAGGCGCGGCCGGAGACCATCAAGCGCGCCCACGCCGTGCACCCGATCAGCGCCGTCCAGACCGAGTACTCCCTGCTCTACCGCACCGAGGCCGAGGAGACCCGCGAGACCACGCGGGGGCTCGGCATCTCGTTCGTGGCCTACTCGCCGCTGGGGCGCAGCCTGCTCACCGGCCAGGTCCACAAGGTGGCCGACATCCCGGAGGGCGACCGGCGGCGCGAGCACCCGCGCTTCAAGGAGGAGAACCTGGCGAAGAACGTCGAGCTGGTCAAGCGCATCGAGGCCATCGCCGCCGAGAAGCGCTGCACGCCGGCCCAGCTGGTGCTCGCCTGGCTCCTGGCCCAGGGCGACGACGTCATCGCCATCCCCGGCACCAAGCGCAAGGACCGCCTCGAGGAGAACGTCAACGCGATGAAGGTGCAGCTCACGGCCGAGGACGTCCGCCGCATCTCCGAGGCCGTGCCCGCCGGCGCCGCCGCCGGGCTCCGCTACCCGGAAGCCCAGCTCAAGGCGGTGTACATCTAGGCCGCCGGCCGCACATCGACGGGCCGATCGGCGGGTGTCAGGCTTCTTTACGGTCTTGCCTGGCGCTGCCGATCGGCCCGGCGAGGCGACGGCACGCGAATATCCCCCGTTCGTCCCCGCTCGAACGGCTCGACGACGCCGAACGGGCGAGCCGACCCGTGCATCGGAACGGGCCCGGTCGAGCCGACCGCCGGCGAGACGGGACGGATGATGCGAGGGACCCGTGTCGAGACCCCTTACAATTCCCGGGGAGCCTCCCGGCCGCGACGATTCGCGGCCGATAAAGATCTGCAATATTCATCGGTTGCCGAATACCACAACCTGGCAGAGCATTTGCCTTTCCCGGGTGGTCGGGCGAACCAACGAGAGGGGGAACCGTGCTGATGAGCGTTTCGAAAGGTCTCGCGCGGGTGCTGCCGGTGGCGGCGCTCGGCGTCTTCTGTCTGGCCCACGAGGCGGACGCGGCGTTGATGCTCCGGCTGTCCTCCGGATCGAGCACGATCACCGTCGAAGATGGCGGCGCCGGCGACATCGACCTCCAGGAAGGCGTGGTCGTCTACAGCGGGCCCATCGGCAGCTTCACCGTGAACGTGTCGACCGGCGTCTCCAAGCCGCTGATCGGCTCGGACGTGTTCCCGGCGCTCCACCTGAACTCCGTCGACGTCACGGGCGCGCTCGCTGGCTCGCTCACCGTCGAGCTGTCTGACACGGGCTTCCTGACGAACGGGCCGGTGTATTTCGCGAGCAGCATCGGCGGCACGTTCCTGAAGCCGACGGACCTCACGTACGAGACCTACCTCGGCGTGGACAATCAGCTCTTCAGCACCGACACCCTGGTGTCGAGCCTGGCGTTCCAGGGCAGCGGCTTCTTCGGCGGCGGCGAGGGGGCGTGGGTCGACACGACTTCGCCGTATTCCCTCACGCAGGTGGTGTCGTTCGCCCAGCCCGGCTCGTCGGTGACGTCGTTCGACGCCCAGATCGCGGTGGCGCAGCCCGCGACCCTCGCGCTGCTGGGGCTCGGCCTGCTCGGCGTGGCGGCCGGGAGCCGCTGGCTGCGGGGCATCGCTCCGGGGTCACGCACGGAGTCCTGAACCGGGGCGGCGGCCGACCGACCGCAAGAACCAGGGGCGTCGCGTTCGCGACGCCCTTCTTCTTTCAGGCGCGCGGGCTCGCGGCGCCCGGGACCGCCGCTCGCCGCAGCGCCAGCACGGCGGCGCCGGCGGCGAGCAGCAGCAGCGTGGCCGGCAGCGGCACGGGCGAGGCGGCGAGCGCCGTGATGCTGCCGCCGGCCGTGTCCGTGGCCAGGCGCACGGCGAAGGCGTCGTCGAGCACGGCCTGGGCGAAGGCGAGCGGGCTGGTGCCCGCGGCCAGGGTGGCGAAGGTCAGCGTGGCGAGCGTGAACGCCGCGGGCTGCAGGGCGTCGAGGTCCGCCGGCGCGAGGAACGACACCTCGGCCAGGTCCACCACGCCCGGCGCGAGCACGAACGCGGCGAGGGCGTCGCCGAGGGCGGGGTCGCCCAGGAAGAGGCCGAACGTCACGCCCGTGGGGGCGAGCAGCAGCGGATCGAAGGTGACGTCGAGGTCGAAGGCGCCGAGCGAGGGCGCCAGGCCGGCTCCGAGGCCCGAGATCACGACGTCCACGCTCACCGCGTCCCCCACGGCGACGGTCTGCGACGAGGGCGCGAACCCCAGGCCGACGGCGTGCGCGGGGCCGGCCGCGAGCAGCGCGGCGAGGGTGGCGACCACGACCGGGCCGAACGGTGTCTTCATGGCGTTCCTCCTTGCGCCGGCGCGCTACGGGGCGCACCGCGGGTTCGTGCAGCGCAGCGTGCAGTAGCGGCTGTCGTCGACCGTGATCACGCCGTCCGGCACGCCGTCGCCGAGCGGGCTGCTCGCATCGCGCGGGTCGCCCGGCGGCGCCGCGGTGTTGCGCGCGGCGAAGATGGCGTTGACGTCGTGGCGGTCCACCTGGCCGTTGCCGTCGACGTCGCAGGCGAGGCGGTCGCAGGCGTCGCCGGCGCCGTCGCCGTCGGCGTCGCCCTGCTCGGGGTTGAAGGCCGCCGGACAGTTGTCGCGGGCGTCGGCCACGGCATCGCCGTCGGCGTCGGCCGAGGCCTGCACGTCGCGCGTGAAGGGCGTGCCCGAGGCGTCCTGCCACCGGATGCGCCACGTCAGGGCGTCGCAGGGATCGCCCGCGGCCTGGGTGGTGAAGGCCACCGTGTCCGTGCTGGGCGTCGCCGCCAGCGGCACGACGGTGGCCCGCGTGGCCGGATCGGGGTCGCTCGGGTGGGCGAAGCCGGCGACGCCGTCGAAGAGCCGGCCGAGATCGGGGACCACGCCGAGCGCCGAGAGCGGCGAGCCGTTGCACGTCAGGCTCGTGGACACCCGCGTGGGCCGGCAGCGGTCCGTGAACGCGCAGGAGGACTCCCGGCAATCCGCCAGGCCGTTGCAGTTGTCGTCGATGCCGTTGTCGCAGACCTCCGCCTCGCCCGCGCGGGACGCGAAGTCGAACGGCTGCCGGGCGACGGCGACGTTGTCGACGGCGCGCGTGTCGCCCGACTGCGCCGTCACCACGGCGATGTTGGTGACGACGGATTCGCAGAACAGCCCCTGCCCGAAGGCCGGCAGGTCGATCTCCACGCCGGCCGCCGCCGGCGGCGGCGAGACGGGCACGTCGCCCAGCGGGATCGTCGCGACGCCGCCGCCGAGCAGGGTCGCCGGCGGGTTCGAGCCGGCGAACGCCGTCCCGGGCGGCAGGAAGTCGATGATCTGGGCCCCGGGGGCCGTGTCCGGCCCCAGGTTCTCGACCTCGATCGAGTAGAGTGTGCGCGCGCCGCCGGCGGCCGCCGGCGGCCCGACGACGTTCTTGGTGACGGCCAGGTCCGCCAGCGCGGTCGGCGGCGGCGTCCCGGAGGGGACGAAGTGGATCTCGGTCAGGACGAAGGCTGACGAGTCGCCGCTGCTCGGCGTCAGCACCGCGCTGATGTCGCCGATGTCCGCCGCGCCGAAGAACACCGGCACGAGCGGCCCGGGCACGCGCGGCGCCCGGACGGTCTCGGTGGCGAGGGCGCCGGTGAAGGTGCCTTGCGGCGGCCCATCGAGCTCCTGGCCGAAGAACCCGAGCGCGGCGACGGGCGGTGTGATGGTGACGGCGACGCCGAGGAACCCGAACTGGAACTTCGGGACGACGCCCACGCCGGAGCCCGGCGCCCCGGAGCCGATGATCGCGTCGCCGGCGAGGCTCTGGAACGCGACGGTCACGCCGTTGCTCGTGAACTGGAACGACGACGCCCCCGCGGGGACGGTGATCGGCGGGAGCGGAAGGACCACGGCCCCGGCCAGGGCGGGATCGCCGGGCGAGAGCAGCGCCCTGGCCTGCGCCTGGCCGGCCCCGAGGCCGGTCACACCGGCCACGACGACGAGGACGGCCAGGCAGGCCGGAACGCCCGCCGCCCTGCGCAGGGTCGCCAGCCACCGGCACGATGGGCGCGCGCCGCTGTTCCCCGTCATCGTGGTGCCCTCCCCGCGGCCGCCTCTTGCGCGAGACGGCGGCGGTGTGGCACGAATACCGCCACCCCGCCCGGGGAGTCATGGCGGAGATCTCACATTTGTCTGACCCGGCGTGGTGGATGGCGGTGACGCCGGGATGATTCCGGGACAGCGACTCAGGTTCGGTCCCTACCTCCTCGACCTGCAGGCCTCCGAGCTCCGGCGCGGCAAGCGGGCCGTACCGCTGACGGCCAAGGCGCTCCGGATCCTGACGTTCCTGGCGGAGCGGCCCGGACAGCTCGTGACGAAGGAGGCGCTGCTGGCCGCCGTCTGGCCCGGCGTGGTGGTCGGCGATACCGCCCTCACCGCGCGCATCCACGAGCTGCGCCTGGCCCTCGGCGAGAACGCCCGGCGGCCGCGCTACCTGCAGACCGTGCACCGCCGAGGCTTCCGCTTCGTCGGCGCCGTGGCGGCCACGCGGCCGGTGCCCTCCGCCGATCCGGCCGCGGCGCACTTCGTCGGGCGGAGGGCCGAGCTGGCCACCCTCCAGCAGTGGTGGGAGCAGGCCTTGCGCGGCGAGCGCCAGATGGCCTTCGTGACCGGCGAGGCGGGCATCGGCAAGACCGCGCTCGTGGACTGGCTCGTGCACGAGGTCGCGGCCGAGCGCCCGGTGTGCGTGGGCCGGGGCCAGTGCGTCGAGCAGTACGGCGAGGGCGAGGCCTACCTGCCGGTGCTCGAGGCGCTCGGGCAGCTCGCCCGCGGGCCGGCCCGGGCGCGGGTGCTGAGAACGCTCCGGCGGTTCGCGCCGACCTGGCTGGCGCAGATGCCCGGCGTGGCGGCGGAGGCCGGGAGCGAGCGTCGCCCCTCGTCGGGCGTGACGCGGGAGCGCATGCTGCGGGAGATCGCCGACGCCGTCGAGGCGCTGAGCGCCGAGCGCCCGGTCGTCCTGGTGTGCGAGGACCTGCAATGCAGCGACCACGCCACGCTCGACTTCCTGGCCTACCTGGCCCGGCGCCGTGAGCCGGCGCGACTGCTCGTCATCGGGACGTACCGGCCCGCCGAGTTCGCGGCCAGGGAGCACCCGCTGCGGACGACCGTGGCCGACCTGCGCGCGCGGGGCCGGTGCCGCGAGCTGGCGCTCGAGCTGCTGGGGCTCGAGCACGTGGAGGAGTACCTGCGCCGGCGACTGGGGGCGGCCCGGCTCGCCGCGGGGCTCGCCGCCCAGGTGCATCGCTGCACCGAGGGCAATCCGCTCTTCGCCGTGAACCTGGTGGAGTATCTGATCCAGCGGCGGCTGCTGGTCGAGCGCGACGGGCAGTGGCGCTGCACCGTGGCCGTGGAACACGCCGGCGTCCCCGACGAGCTGCGCCAGATGATCGAGCGGCGGCTCGAGGCGCTGCCCCCCGCCGACCGCCGCGTGCTGGAGGCGGCGAGCGTCGCCGGCACCGAGTTCGCGGTGGCCAGCGTGGCGGCCGCCCACGGCGAGCCGCTCGACGCCGTGGAGGCCGTGTGCGAGGCGATGGCCGCGCGGCACCACCTGCTCGAGCCCCGGGGCGCCGAGGAGTGGCCCGACGGCACGCTGGGCGGCCGGTACCGCTTCCGCCACGTGCTCTACCAGAACGCGCTGTACGGGGCGATCCCGGATGCGCGGCGGATCAGGCTGCACCGCGCCGTCGGCGAGCGGAAGGAGGCCGGGTACCGGCAGCAGGCCGCGGAGACGGCGATCACGCGGTCCGCGTACTGGGAGGCGATCGGCCACCTGACCGCCGGCGTCGCCCTCGTCGAGAAGCTCCCCGACCTCGCCGAGCGGCAGGAGCAGGAGCTGGTGCTCCAGACGACGCTCGGCCCCGCCCTGATGACGCTCCGGGGCTATGCCGATCCGGACGTCGAGCGCTCGTACCGGCGCGCCCGGGAGCTCTGCGAGGCGACCGGCCAGGGCCCCCAGCTCTTCCGCGTCCTGCCCGGGCTGCGCGGCATCCACTTCGTGCGCGCCGAGTTCGAGCAGGCGCGGGAGGTCGCCCTGCAGCACCTGGCGCTGGCCGAGGCGGTGGGGCAGCCGGGCCTCCTCACCTGGGCGCACTACGGCGTGGGCGAGACGGCGCTCTCGGCCGGCGACTGCGCCCTGGGGCGCGCGCACCTGCAGCGCGGCATCGACGCCTACGACCCCGGGAGCGAGATCATCTTCTACACCGCCCCGATCGTGCAGAGCCCGGGCGTGGCGTGTCTCACGAACATGAGCTGGGCGCTCTGGCTGCAGGGCCACCCCGAGCAGGCCATCGCGCGGCGCGAGCAGGCGGTGGCGCTGGCCGAGGACCTCGCCCATCCGTTCAGCCTGGTCTTCGCGCTGGTCGAGGCCCTCGTGCTGCACGAATGGCTGGCCGAGACGCCGGCCGTGCGCCGCCGCGCCGAGCGCCTGACGGCGCTCTGCGAGGCGCACGGCTTTCCCCTGTGGATGGCCGCCGCGGTGATGTTCGCCGGCACCGCCATGGTGGAGCGGGGCCAGGTCGGCCGAGGGACTGGCGCGCCTCAAGGAGGGGCTCGGCGTCTGGCGCTCGCTCGGCGCGGCGATCTTCGTGCCCTACTTCCTCTCGCTGCTGGCCCGCGCCCACGCGAGGAACCGGCAGACCGGCGCCGCGCTCGAGACGCTGGCCGAGGCGCGCGAGCGCGCGGAGCAGACCGGCGAGCGCATCTGGGAGGCCGAGCTGCACCGGCTCGAGGGCGTGCTGGCGCTGGAGGCGGCGAGCGCCCCGCCCCCGCCGGGCGCCGTGGAGCGCGCCGAGAAGTGCCTCGCGCAGGCGCGCGCGGTCGCGCAGCGGCAGGGCGCCCGCTCCCTCGAGCTCCGCGCGGCGATGAGCCTGGCCCGCCTGCGCCGCCTGCAGGGCGACGCCGGGGCGGCCGGCCGGGAGCTGCGCGAGGTGTACCAGACGTTCACCGAGGGGTTCGACACGGCCGACCTGAAGCAGGCGCGCGCCCTCCTGGCGACGCTCGCGGCGCGCTGAGGCACGCCTCCGGGCCGCCCGGCGCGGCGCGGCGGCCGCGGCCCGGCCCGCGTGCATGCGTGGTGGTGATACCGTTGGGGGCGCCGGCGGGGCCGGCGCGTGGAGGCCGTCATGCGAGGCATCGTGTTCCTGGGCAACCGCAAGCTCGAGATCCGAGAGTTCCCCGATCCCGTCCCCGGGCCCGGCGAGGTCGTCCTCGCCATCAAGGCCTCGGGCATGTGCGGCAGCGACTTCCACGCCTACCGGGCGGCGGGCAACCCGGCGGCGAGCCTGGGGCTCGGCGGCGGGGGCGGCCCGGTGATCGCCGGCCACGAGCCGTGCGGGGTCGTCCACGCCGTCGGCGAGGGCGTCGATCGCGCCCTGCTCGGCCGGCGCGTGATGAACCACCACTACAAGGGCTGCGGCTTCTGCAAGCACTGCCGCGGCGGCTGGTCGCAGCTCTGCCGCCGCGGCATCACCGTGTACGGCGTCACCGGCCACGGCGGCCACGCCGACTTCATGAAGGCCCCGGCCTTCAGCCTGGTGCCGCTGCCCGACGCGCTCTCGTTCGAGGAGGGCGCGGCCGTCTCGTGCGGCACGGGCACCGCCTACGGCGCGCTGCGCCGGCTCGACGTGTCGGGGCGCGACACGCTCGCCGTCTTCGGCCAGGGGCCGGTCGGGCTCAGCGCGACGCTGCTCGGGCGCGCCCTGGGCGCGCGCGTCGTCGCCGTCGACGTCTCGCCCGAGCGCCTGGCGCTGGCGCGCGAGCTCGGCGCCGAGCACGTGATCGACCCGCGGCAGACCGACCCCGTGCGCGCCATCCACGACCTCACCGGCGGCGACGGCGCCGCGTGCACGATGGACTGCACGGGCCACCCCGAGGCGCGCGCCCAGGCCGTGCGCAGCGCCGACACCTGGGGCCGCGTGGCGTTCGTGGGCGAGGGCAACACGGTGACGCTCGACGTGAGCAAGGACCTGCTGCGCCGGCAGATCACGCTGCACGCCTCGTGGACGTTCTCGAACACGGGCCAGGAGGAGTGCGCGCGCTTCATCGCCGACCGCGGGGTGCCGCTCGGCCGGCTCCTCACGCACCGCTGGCGCATCGACCAGGCGGACGAGGCCTACCGCCTGTTCGACACGCAGACGACGGGCAAGGGCGTGTTCGTCTTCTGAGGGGCCGGCGGCGGCGATCCGACCGTCCGGGGTCGGCGCCCGTTCGACCCCGAACGGCGGGCGCCGGCCCCGTGAGGCCCGTCACGGGTGCTCGAGCCGCATCTCGCGGCGACGTCCGCGGGGCCGCCCAGCCCCTGTTCGCGCCGGGGCCGATCGTGCCGCCTTAGGTCTCGGGGAGCTCGTCGCGCCCGCGGCAGCGCGGGGCCGGGCCCGGCCCGAGCGCCGCCAGCGCGTCGAGGACGGCGCGCAGCCGCGCGGCGGCCTCGGCGCGCACCCTGGCGGCGTCGTGCCCCGCCCAGTCGTAGAAGCCGCGCCCCGCCTCGAGCCCGGTGTCGCCGCGCGCGACCATGGCCTGCAGCATCGCGTTCGGCACGCCGGTGTGGTCGAGCGTGGGCACGATGGCCCGCTGGGCCAGCGCGTGCACGGCGAGCCCGGCGATGTCCTTCTGCTCGACGAGGCCGGTGACGCACATGCGCGGACCCAGCAGCCAGCGCGCGACCCTGTCGATGGTGTCGGCGCCGGCGATGCCGGCGGCGATCATGTGGTAGGCCTCGTGCAGGAGGCAGTGCTGCAGCCGGTTGATCACGTAGCCGACGACCGGCCTGTAGAGCACGATCGGCTCCTTGCCCGTCCGCGCGAGCGCGGCCGCCACGCGGTCGACCAGCGCCGCGGGCGCCGCCGGGCCCGCCACCACCTCGACCATGGGGAACACCTCGGCCGGGTGGAACCAGTGTACGCCGAGGAAGCGCTCGGGGTGGGCGAGGCCCCCGGCGAGCGTCTCCAGCGGCAGGCCCGAGGTGTTGGTCGCGATGACCGTCGCCGGCGGGTACGCGGCCTCGACCGTCCGGTACACCGCGCGCTTGGCGTCGGCGTCCTCGGCGACGGTCTCGACGACGAGGTCGGGCGCCTCGGCGGGCAGACCGCGCGTGGCCGTCACGCCCGCGGGGAGATCGCGCAGCGCGTCCGCCCGGGCGCTGACGACCGCGACGCGGAAGCCCGCGGCCGCGAACGAGCGCACGATCCCCGCGCCCATCACGCCGTATCCCACGACCACCACGGACCCGATCGGCCCCGGCATGGGCCGCTACCGTAGCAGCGGACGACCGGCGTGGCAACGTGCGGTACGCCGGCGGGGCGGCACGCCCCGGTCCGGTGCTGTGGCACGGGGCGGCGGTCGCGCCTTGACACGGCTCGCGTCCTGGTCGAGCATCGGCCACGCTCGCTCGCCCGGTCCGAGGTGACATGCACGACACCGTGCGACCAGGAGGCCAGCATGAAGGAGCTCGTGTTCGCCCTCGAGTTCAAGGGAAGCGCGGCGCCCGTGGCCGGGTCGGAGGGCAAGCTGCGCGCGAAGACGACGGCCGGCGGCCAGACGCTGCGGAGCGTGCTGAAGCCCGACGGCATCCAGGCCACCGTCGAGTCGGCGGGCGGCGACGCCGCCACGTTCGAGTCCGAGGTCGACATCGTCGGCGAGGGCGCGTTCGTCGAGTCGGGGACCATCACCTACGGGCGCGCCGGGCGGATCACGTTCAGGACCCTCGGCCGCGGCGTCATCGGCGCGAGCCCCGTCGAGGGCCAGCAGCGCGGCGCCGTGATCTGGGAGGTGACGGGCGGCGACGGACGCTTCCGGACCGCGCGCGGCCTCATCACCTCCAACTTCACCGTCGGAGCGGACGGTCAGGTGACCGACGATCAGTTCGCCCGGCTCTACTTCGACGCCTGACCCTCGCCGGGGCCGGCCGACCGGAGCCCCGCGGGCCCCGCGTGAGGCCCGCCCGCTGACGCCATGAGCGAGCGGCTCTTCGGCGCGCGCGTGCGGCGGCGGGAGGACGCGCGGCTCGTCACCGGCCGCGGCCGCTACGTCGCCGACGTGGCGCTGCCCGGGCTGCTGCACGTCGCCGTCCACAGGAGCCCGCACGCCCACGCGCGCCTGGTGAAGATCGACGCCGGCGACGCCTGCCGCGCGCCCGGCGTGGCGCAGGTGCTGCTGCCGGCCGACGTGGCCGCCCTCGGCCGCCTGCCCCTGCTCGTCCCGCACGAGAGCCTCACGGCGCCGGTGTGCGCGGAGATCTTGCCGCAGGAGACGGTCTCGTACGCCGGCCAGCCCGTGGCGCTGGTGGCGGCCGCGAGCGCGGCGCAGGCCGAGGACGCGCTCGGCGCCCTGCGCGTCGAGTACGAGCCCCTGCCCGCCGTGGCCTCGCTCGACGCGGCCCTCCGCGCCGACGCGCCGCGCGTGCATGCCGCCGGCAACGTGGCGGCGCGCTTCACCCAGCGCGTCGGCGACCCCGCCGGCGCCCTGGCCCGGGCCGACGTCGTGCTCAGGGAGCGCTTCCGGCTGCACCGGGGGGCCGGCATGGCCATGGAGACGCGCGCGATCACCGCGCGCTGGGACGGTGACCTCGGTCAGCTCACGCTCTGGTCCACCAGCCAGATGCCCCAGGCGCTGCGGCGCCTCGTGGCCCGGTTCCTGGGCCTGCCCGAGCACGCGGTACGCGTCGTCACCCGGGACATCGGCGGCGGCTTCGGCCCGAAGGGCATCCTCTACCCCGAGGACATCCTGGTGCCGTTCCTGGCGCGCGCGCTCGGCCGGCCCGTGCGCTTCGTCGAGACGCGGCGCGAGCACCTGCTCGCCGTCACCCAGGAGCGCGACCAGTGGCACGAGGTGGAGCTGGGCCTCACCCGCGACGGGGGCATCGTGGCCCTGCGCGACGCCTTCGTGCACGACTGCGGGGCGTTCGTGTCGTGGGGGATCATCGTGCCCCTGATCACGTCGGTCAGCGTGCCCGGCCCCTATCGGGTCCCGAACTACGAGGTCGCCTTCACCGCCGTCTACACCAACCGCGTCCCCGTCACGCCCGTGCGCGGCGCGGGCCGGCCTCAGGCCGTCTTCGTGATGGAGCGCATGATGGACCTGGCCGCCGCGCGGCTGGGGCTCGACCGGCTGGCGCTGCGCCGGCGCAACCTCATCCAGCCCGGCGAGTTCCCCTACGACGTCGGCCTCGTCTCCCGCGACGGCGGCCCCCGCCGCTACGACAGCGGCGACTACCCCGAGTGCCTGCGCCGGCTCGCCGAGGCGGTCGGCTGGGAGCGCCTGGGCGCCGAGCGGGAGCGGGCGCGCGCGGCCGGGCGCTCGCTCGGCGTGGGGCTGGCGCTCTTCGTCGAGGACACGGGGCTCGGGCCCTGGGAAGGCATCCGCGTGCGCGTCGATCCGGCGGGCCAGGTGTTCGTGTTCTCGGGCGCCTCCAGCCAGGGCCAGTCCCACGAGACCACGCTCGCGCAGGTCGTCGCCGACGGCCTCTCGGTGCCGCTCGAGCAGGTCACCGTGGTGCCGGGCGACACGGCCGGCATCCCGTACGGCGTCGGCACGTTCGCCAGCCGCGTCGCCGTCCTCGCCAGCGCCTCGGCCACCGAGGCCGCCGCCCCCTGGCCGTGGCGGCGAGCCAGCTCGAGGCCTCGCCCGCCGACCTGGTCGTCGAGGACGGGCGCATCGGGGTGCGGGGGGCGCCGGGCCGCGGGCTCACGCTGGCCCAGGTCGCGACGATCGCCTCCACGCCGCGGCCCGGGTACGCGATGCCGTCCGGGATCGACCCGGGGCTGGAGGCGTCGGCCTACGTGCCGGTGTCGCAGTCGACGTACTCGAGCGGCGCCCACGCCGCCGTCGTCGAGGTCGACCGGGAGACCGGCACGGTGCGGCTGCTCCGCTACGTCGCCGTCGACGACTGCGGCACCGTGATCAACCCCATGATCGTCGAGGGCCAGGTGCACGGGGGCATCGCCCACGGCATCGGCAACGCCCTGCTCGAGGAGGTCGTCTACGACGCCTCCGGGCAGCTGGCGACGGGCACGCTCATGGAGTACGCGCTGCCGCGCGCCGGCGACGTGCCGGGGCTCGAGGTCCACCACGTGGTCACGCCGTCGCCGCTCAACCCGCTCGGCGTCAAGGGCGCGGGCGAGGGCGGCACGCTGCCGGCCCCCGCCGCCATCGCCAACGCCGTCGCCGACGCGCTGGCCCCGCTCGGCGTGGCGGTCACGGAGATGCCGCTCACGCCGCCGAGGCTCTGGCAGGCGGTGCACGCCGCTGGCGGCCGGGGCGACGGCGCGGATTGACAACGGCGCCGCGGGGCGCAGACTGACGGCACGCGACGTGTCGCCCGCGGATGCCTCGCGACTCCGGGAGGCGAGGACGGCATGACCCCACGGCGAATCGTGATCATCGGCGCGGCCCTCGCCGGCGCCACCGCCGCGGTGACGCTGCGGAGTGAGGGCTTCGACGGCGAGATCGAGCTCGTGGGCGCCGAGCCCCACCTGCCGTACAACCGCCCGCCGCTCTCCAAGGGCTACCTGCGCGGGGAGGAGCGCTTCGAGGACCAGCTGGTGAACCCGGCCGGCGCCTACGCCGAGAAGCGCATCGCGCCGAGGCTCGGCGTCCGGGCCACCGCCATCGACGCCGCCGCGAAGCGCGTGCAGCTCGACAGCGGCGAGCGGATCGCCTACGACCGGCTGCTCGTCGCCACCGGAGGCCGCAACCGGACGCTGGCGATGCCGGGCTCGGCACTGGCCGGCGTGCTGCAGCTCCGCACGGTCGAGGACTGCGATCGCATCCGCGCCGCCGCACAGCAGGCCCGGCGCGTTGTCGTGGTCGGCCTCGGCTTCATCGGCGCCGAGGTGGCGGCCTCGCTGCGCCAGCTCGGCGTCACGGTGACCCTGGTGGGGCCGGACCCGGCGCCGCTGGCCCGCGTGCTGGGTCGCGAGGTCGGCGACGTGCTCGGCGGCGTCCACCGCGACAAGGGGGTGGAGCTCGTCCCCGGCGAGTCCGTGGCCGCCTTCGAGGGCACGGCACGGGTGGAGCGCGTCCTGACCGCGAGCGGGCGCCGGCTCGACGGCGACCTCGTCGTGGCCGGCATCGGCATCGTTCCGAACACCGAGCTGCTGGCGGCGGCCGGGGCGCGGGTCGACAACGGCGTCCTGGTCGACGAGCACTGCCGCACCTCCCTGCCCGACGTCTACGCCGCGGGCGACGTGACGAATCACCAGCACCCGGTGTTCGGCCGCCTCCGCGTCGAGCACTGGAACAACGCCCTCCGGCAGGGACAGGCGGCCGCCCGCGCGATGCTGGGCGACCCGCGGCCCTACGACTACGTCCACACGTTCTGGTCGGATCAGTACGAGCACTCCCTGCAGTACGTCGGGTTCGCGACGAGCTGGGACCGGCTCGTCTTCCGCGGCCGCCCCCGGACCCGGCGCTTCCTCGGCTTCTACGTGAAGGAGGGCCTGGTGCGCGCCGCCGTCGGCTTCGACCGGGGCGGCGATCCGGAGGCCGCCGACACCGAGAGCGAGCTGAAGAGCGTCGTGTCGCTCATCGGCCGGCGTCTCAAGGTCCAGCCCGAGTGGCTCGAGGACGAGGACGTCGACCTGCGGCGCCTGGCCGAGACCGGGTCCCGCGCCCGGTCGTGACCGGCGAGCCCGCCGTCGAGGGGCGCCATGCATCCGTGGCACGACGTGGAGCTCGGTGACGCGATCGAGCGCTGGTTCCGCGCCATCATCGAGATCCCCAAGGGGTCGAAGGTCAAGTACGAGCTGGACAAGAAGACGGGGATGCTCTCGCTCGACCGGGTGCTGCACAGCGCCGTCCACTACCCGGCCAACTACGGCTTCCTGCCGCGGACGTACTGCCCCGACGGCGACCCGCTCGACGTGCTGGTGCTCGGCCAGGAGCCGGTCGTGCCGCTCTGCGTGCTGCGCGCGCGGGCGATCGGCGTGATGGCCATGGTGGACGACAAGGGCAAGGACGACAAGATCGTGGCCGTCCACGTGGACGACCCCGAGTACGTGCACTACCGCGACATCGCCGAGCTGCCGCCCCACCGCATGAAGGAGCTCGAGCGGTTCTTCCTCGACTACAAGGTGCTCGAGCACAAGGCGGTGAGCGTCGAGGGCCTGCAGGGCCGCGCCGAGGCCGAGCGCGTCATCCGGGAGGCCATGCAGCTCTACCGCGAGACGATCGCGCCCGCCGAGGGACGGAGAGGACCATGACCGACGACCTGGCCTGGACGCCCGCCACCGAGCTCGCCCGCCTCGTCCGCACCAAGGCGCTCTCGCCGGTGGAGGTCGCGACGGCGGTCCTGGGCCGCATCGAGCGTGTGAACCCGGCGGTGAACGCGTTCTGCACGCTCGCGCCCGAGCCCGCGCTGGCGGCGGCGCGGCGGGCCGAGCGGGCCGTGATGCGTGGCGACGCCGTGGGGCCGCTCTGCGGCGTGCCCTACTCGATCAAGGACCTGTCGTTCACGGCCGGCGTGCGGACCATGTCGGGCTCGCACATCTTCGCCGACCGGGTGCCCGACGCCGAGCCGCCCTTCGTCACGCGGCTGGCCGCCGCCGGCGGCGTGTTCCTCGGCAAGACCACGACGCCGGAGTTCGGCTGGAAGGGCCTGGGCGACAGCCCGCTCACCGGCCCCACGCGCAACCCCTGGGATCCGCGGATGACGAGCGGCGGCTCGAGCGCCGGCGCCGCCGCCGCCGTCGCGGCGGGGCTCGGACCGATCCACCAGGGGTCCGACGGCGCCGGCTCCATCCGCATCCCGTCGGCGTTCTGCGGCATCTACGGGCTCAAGCCCTCGTTCGGGCGCGTCCCCAACTGGCCGCTCGGCAACAACGACTACACCTCGCACGTGGGGCCCATGGCCCGCACGGTGGCCGACGCCGCGCTGATGCTCGCCGTGATGGCCGGCCCCCACGAGATGGACCGCACCTCGCTGCCCGACGCCCCCGCCGACTACGTGGGGCGGCTGCACGAGGGCGTGCGCGGCAAGCGCTTCGCCTTCAGCCCCGCCCTCGGCGGCCTGCGCGTCGACCCCGACGTGGCGCGGGTCGTGCGCGAGGCGGCGCGCGCCTTCGAGCAGGCCGGCGCCGTGGTGGAGGAGGTCGCCGACCCGGGGTTCGCCGCCACGCACGACGTGATCCGGGGGCTCTGGAGCGCTCACGAGGCCGGCATGTACGCGCAGCACCTGCCGCGCTGGCGCGACCGCATGGACCCGGGCCTGGTCGCCTGCATCGAGGACGGCGCGCGCCTGGGCCTGCTCGACTACCTCGACCTGCGCGCGCGCAAGAACGCGTACTGGGACACGGTGCGCCCGCTGTTCGAGCGATACGACTTCCTGCTGACGCCGACGCTCTCGGTGGCGGCGTTCGAGGTGGGCCGGCTCAATCCCGCGCACTGGCCGCAGCACGCGTGGGACTGGATCGGCTGGGCGTCGTTCTGCTACCCCTTCAACTTCACGCAGCAGCCGGCGGCGTCGTGTCCGGCGGGCTTCACGCCGGCCGGGCTGCCGGTCGGCCTGCAGATCGTCGGCCGGCGCCACGCCGATCTCGCCGTCCTGCAGGCCTCGGCGGCGTTCGAGCAGGCGCGGCCCTGGGCCGACCGGCGGCCCGCGCTGCCCCGAGCGTGACCACGCGGCCAGCCGGGTGACACTTCGGACCAGCCCGCGCGCCTGACTGTCACGCGCCCGTCGCGCTAAGTCTTCGACCTGCCGAGCCTCGCCCGGCCTGGCACCCCCTGTGCTCCCCACGGGCGCCCGGCAGGGCATCTTTCGACGCCAGTTCCCTGGCGGGAAGGAGGCAGACGATGCGCGTGGACGGCAAGGCAGCGATCCTGGTGCTCGCCCTGGCGGCGAGCGTCGCCCTCGGCGGCTGCTCGGGGCGGAGCTGGAACTGGAAGTTCTGGGAGTCGTCGTCCTCGGAGCCGGCGCCGACCGCCGCCGCCGAGTCCACGGCCTCCGGCGAGCCGGCGGTCGCCACGGCGATGCCGGCGGCCTCGGTGGCGACGCCGCCGGCGCCCGAGCCGCGCTTCGTGCCCCGGCCGGAGCTGGTCGACGTCCACTTCGCCCCCAGCCGCGTCACCGTCGGGCAGGCCGGCATGAAGGCGCTCGACGCGGTGGTGCGGTGGCTGCGCGAGCACCCGGACGCGCACATCATGCTCGAGGGCCACACGGACAGCCAGGGCTCGCGCGCCGACAACCTGATCGTCGGCGAGAAGCGCGCCAGCACGATCATGACGTACCTGGTCTCGAAGGGCATCGCGCCCGAGCGGATCACGGTGACCTCGTACGGGTCCGACCGTCCGGTGTGCTCCGAGAAGACCGCCGCCTGCCGCGCCAGGAACCGCCGCGTGCGCTTCCTGGTGAAGCAGCCCAGTTGACCCGACATGGGGGGCCCCGACATGGCCCCCCATTCCCCCCAACGCTCGTCGCGCCCCGGGAAACCCGGGCCGCTCCTCGGGAATACCCGGAGCGACTGCTCGCCGACATGGGGGCCCGACATGGCCCCCGGTACGCGGACTGGCTGCTCGCGGCCGGCCGCCGCGAGGCCCCGTCTCACTCGCCGCGCAGCCGGGGATCGAGCAGGTCGCGCAGCGCGTCGCCGACCAGGTTGAAGGCCAGCACGGCGACCATGATGGCCACCCCCGAAAACGTCGTGATCCACGGGCAGCACTTGATGTACTGGCGGCCCTCGCTCAGGATGTTGCCCCAGCTCGGCGTCGGCGGCGGGATGCCGAGCCCCAGGAACGACAGGCTCGCCTCGGTGCGGATCGCGGTGGCGATGTAGAGCGTGGCCACGACCACCAGCGCGTAGAGGGCGTTGGGGAAGACGTGCCGCCGCATGACCCGGAGCTGGCCGGCCCCGAGCGCGCGCGCGGCCAGCACGTAGTCCTGCTCCCGGATGGTCAGCGTGAGGCTGCGGGCCAGCCGCACGAAGTTCGGCGTGAGGGCCACGCCGATGGCCAGGATCTCGTTGGTCAGCGTGCCGCCGAGCGCGGTGACGATGATCAGGGCCAGCAGCAGCGTCGGGAACGCCATCAGCATGTCGGTGGCGCGCATGATGGTCACCTCGGCCCAGGCGCCCCGATAGCCGGCGTAGATGCCCAGCGGGATGCCGAGCACGCAGGCGAAGAGCACCGAGGCCAGGCCGACCTCCAGCGAGATGCGCGCGCCCCAGACGATCCGGCTCAGGATGTCGCGCCCGAACTCGTCCGTCCCGAGCAGGTGGCGGTCCACGGCGCCGGGGCCCTTCAGCACGGCGTCCGAGAACTGGACCGACGGGCTCAGCGGCGCGATGAGCGGGGCCGCGGCGGCCACCACGACCATGAGGGCGGCCAGGCCGAGACCGATGCCGATCGGGAGCCAGCGGCGCAGGCGGCGCCGGCCCGCGCGGGGCGCCTCCTCGGCGGGGGCCAGGACGACCAGGTCGGCGGGGTCGGCGCGGCGCGCGATCGCCATGGGGTCCCCTCCGGCTACCGGTACGTGATCCGCGGGTCGACCACGGCGTACAGCAGGTCGACGACCAGGTTGACGACGATGATGATCATGGTGAAGACGGTGATGGCGCCCTGGGCCAGCGGGTAGTCGCGGGCGCCGATGGCGTCGACCAGCATCTTGCCCAGGCCGGGCCGCGTGAAGACCGTCTCCGTCAGCACGGTGCCGGTGAGCGCGATGGCCACGAAGATGCCGATGATGGTCAGCAGCGGCACCAGCATGTTGCGCAGCGCGTGCTTGTAGACCACCGCGCGCTCGCCCTGCCCCTTGGCCCGCGCGGTGCGGATGAAGTCCTGGCTGATCACCTCCAGCATGGCCGAGCGCGCGAGCCGGCTCACCGTGGCCGCCAGCGTCAGCCCGAGCGCGAGGGCCGGCAGCGCCAGGTGATAGAGCACGTCGCCCACCGCGGCCAGGAAGTCGCCGGGGTACGTGAAGACCTCGCCCGAGCCGAGCATGGCGATGACCGTGTCCAGGTCGCCGCCCCCGATGAGCGGGAAGACGTCGAGGTGGAGCGAGAAGACGATGAGCAGCAGGATCCCCAGCCAGAACACCGGCATGGACAGGCCGAGCAGCGCGAAGACGCGCAGCGGGTAGTCCACGAGCGGGTTCCGCCGCTTGAGCGCCGACACGATGCCGATCGGCACCCCGACCAGCGCGGCCACCAGCGCGCTGGCCACCACCAGCACGAACGTGTGGGGGAACATCCGCGCGATGTACGCGCTGACCGGGTACCCCTGGCGGAGGGAGTGGCCGAAGTCCAGCTGCACCGACCGCCAGAGGTAGTCCACGTACTGGATCGCCAGCGGCCGGTGCAGGCCCAGGTTCCGCGCGCAGTCGGCCAGCGCCTCGGTGGTGGCCTGGTCGCCCATCATGGCCAGGCACGGATCGCCGGGCAGGATGCGCATCGCGAAGAACACGATGCTCATGGCGCCGAGCAGCATCGGCACCGCGATCAGCAGGCGCCGCAGGGCGTACGGCAGCATGGCCGCCTCAGTTCACGATCTTCAGCAGCTCCGGGTAGTTGTAGCTGTAGTGCAGCGAGAACTCGCCGTAGTCGGGCGGGAACGGCGTGCTGACCCGCCTGGGGTTCCGGGCCCACTGCCCCGGCACGTCCACGAGGGGCAGGCACACCAGGTCGCGCTGCAGGCGCTTCTGGGCCTCGGCGTAGATGGCCGCCCGCTTCTTCTGGTCCCGCTCCACGCGCCCGGCCTGGAGCAGGTCGTCGATGCCCCGGTAGTGGGCGAAGTTGGTGCCCTTGTTGCCGGTGGCCGGATCGGGGATCTCCTTGCCGTCGAAGAACAGCGAGAGCCACGGGTCGGCGTCGGTGATGCGCGTGCCGCCGTACAGCACGAACGGGTTCAGGTTCTTGCGGATGTTCTCGTGGTACGTGGCGTGCTCGACGACCTGCACCTCCACGGTGATCCCGACCTTCCGCAGGTGCTCCTGGGCCAGCGTGAGCACCTTCGGATAGAAGAAGGACTTGCTGATGAAGTAGTTCTTGACGGTGAAGCCGTTGGGGTAGCCGGCCTCCGCCAGCAGCTTCCGCGCCAGGTCGGGGTCGTACTCCGGGAACTCCATGGGCACGTGGCCGAAGTAGCCGGGCGGCACCACGCTGATGGCCAGGCGGGCCAGGTCGCCCGGGTACATGGTCTCCTTGATGGCCTTGCGGTCGATGGCGTGCATGAAGGCCTTGCGCACGCGGATGTCGTCGAAGGGCTTCTTCGTGATGTTGATGTAGAAGCGCTCCTGCCCGCCCGGCCCGCGCCGGTCGATGACGGCGCCCATCTTCTTCACCTGGTCGGCGAAGTCGGCGGTGACGGCCTCCGGGTAGAGCAGGTCGAACGTCCCCTTCTCCAGGCCGATGAGCTTGGTGGCGTCCTCCGGCACGTCGAACCAGTGGACCTCGTCGATCTGCGGCCGGCCCGCGTGGTAGCGGTCGAAGGCCTTGAGCACGACCTTCTCGCGCGGGGCGTGACGGTCGAAGTAGAAGGGGCCGGTGCCCACGGGGTTCCACTTGAACTGGTCGCCGAGCTTCTCGGCGGCCTTCCTGGAGATGATGTAGCCCTGCTGGTAGCCCACCATGCGCAGCAGGAAGATCGGGTCGTAGGCCTTGAGCGCGATCTGCACGGTGTGCGGATCGATCACCTCGATGGACTTGATGACGCCCAGGTTGACGCCGAAGCGGGTGCCCGGCGCCCGCTTCATCTGCCGCTCGAAGCTGAACTTCACGTCCTCGGCGGTCAGCTCGCCGAAGCCCTTGTGGAACTGCACGCCCTTCCTGAGCTTGAAGGTCCACAGGGTGCCGTCGGGCGAGAGCGTCCAGCTCTCGGCGAGGTCGGGATCCACCTCGGCGGTGGTGACCTTGCCGTCCCGGATGGCGAACCGCGTCAGCCCCCGGTAGACGAAGCGGACGATGGCCTGCGTCTGCCCGAGGATGCTGGCGTGGGGGTCGAGCGTGTCGGGCTCCTTGGCGGCGATGTTGAGGACCTTCTTGCGCTGCGCCTCGGCGGCGGGCGGGTCGCCGAGAGCGGCGAGGCCCAGGGCGGCGAGCATCGTCAGGACGACGATCGTCTGCATGGGAATCCCCCTTTCCGGGCAGCGGGACGGGAGCCGGCGTGGTGACGGGCAAGGAGCCAGCGAGGCGGCGGCGGGCGCTGCCGTGATCCGGAGCGATCGAAGCGCGATGATCGCTGGACCGATCATGCCGACCTCTGGCTGATCGTCTCGGATCGGGTGCTCCGGAGCCGGCCGCGAGGCGACGGCCGCGACCGGGTCCGGCGCAGGTGGCCGACAGGATAGTCCAGGCGCGGGCGCCGGGCAACCGGAGTCACCAGCACCGGCCCGCGCCTCGATCACCGGTCCGCCCGCGCCGGGGCCAGGGGTATAGTCTCGCCGTGGCCAGGATCGCCTCGACCGCCCCGCCGGGGCCGCCGCCCGCGGCGGGATGGCGGCGGCGGCTCCACGAGATCATCTTCGAGTCCGACACCCCGGCGGGCCGGGCCTTCGACGTGGTGCTCCTGGTCGCCATCCTCCTGAGCGTCGCCGCCGTGCTGCTGGAGAGCATGCCCGAGGTCCGCCGCCGCCACGGCCCGGGGCTGCGCGCGCTGGAGTGGACCTTCACCGTCGCCTTCACCGTGGAGTACGTCCTGCGGCTGGTCGCGGTCACGCGTCCGGCGCGCTACGCCGCGAGCTTCTTCGGCATCGTGGACCTGCTCGCCATCCTGCCCACGTACCTGGCGCTCGTGATGCCGGCGACCCAGTCGCTCATGGTGATCCGCGCCGTCCGCCTGCTGCGCGTCTTCCGCATCCTGAAGCTGGCCCGGTTCCTCGAGGACGCCAACCTCCTGGCCCGCGCGCTGGTGGCGAGCCGGCGGAAGATCACCGTGTTCCTCGGAAGCCTGGTCACCGTCGTGCTCATCGTGGGCACGCTGATGTACCTGATCGAGGGCGAGGAGCACGGGTTCATGAGCATCCCGCACGGCATGTACTGGGCGGTGGTCACCATGACGACGGTCGGCTACGGCGACCTCGTCCCGCGCACGCCCCTGGGGCGGGTCCTCGCGGCGCTCGTGATGATCCTCGGCTACAGCATCATCGCGGTGCCGACCGGCATCGTGTCCGTGGAGCTGGCGCAGGTGACCCGGCCGGTCTCCACCCAGGCCTGCCCGGCCTGCGGCCGCCAGGGGCACGACCTCGACGCCCGGTACTGCAAGCACTGCGGCACGGCGCTCTGACGGCGCGGCGCACGGGGCCGCGCCGTGGGCCTCCCTGGCATCGGGATTGCTCGCCGCGGACCCCATGGACGAGTCGCGGAAGGACGAGCCGCAGAAGGACGACTTCGTCGGGCGCCACCTGATCGTGGACGCCTCGACCTACACCCGGCGCAACCTGAGCTCGACGGACACCGTGTTCGCGCTCTTCGAGGCGCTCAACCGCAGCCTCGACATGACCGCGGTGCTGCCGCCGATCGTGTGCCGGTACCCCTTCGCCAACGACGAGATCGCGGCCTTCCTGGACGACATCGAGGCGGAGCTGGCCGCCAAGGCCGAGGAGGTGGCCGCCGCGGCGCGCCGGCCCGTCGACCTCAGCCTGGCCCCGGTGCGGCTGATGCGCGAGTTCGTGCGCCGGCGGCAGCTCGAGGAGAGCGGCGTGACCGGGGTCAGCATCTGGGCCGAGTCCCACGCCGCCATCCACACCTGGGACGAGGACAACTACTACGCCTTCGACGCCTTCTCCTGCCGCGACTTCCAGCCCCGCGACGCGCTGCGGCTGCTGCTCACGTACTTCGACGTCCACGCGCTGAACTGCGTCAACCTCTTCCGCTTCCAGCGCTCGGTGCCGCGCGTGTCGAACTTCGAGGTCAACGGCAACTGGGAGGTCCTGGTCGACGGCCGGGTGGTGGGCGACCTGGAGACCGCGGACTTCGACCGGATCTGTCCCGGCGCGCCGGTGGCCGCGCCGGCGCCGCCGGCCGCCCCGTCCGAGGACGGGCGGCCGGCGAACGGCCGGCGCCAGCGCAAGGCCGACGCGGCGCCCGCGAAGGTCAGGCGCCGGTCGGCGTCGCGCCCGGCGTGAGGCGCCTCACTTGCCCTTGAGCTGCACGTCCTCGTAGGGCGCCGAGTAGGCGTGGCCGGGGATCAGGCCGAGCCCCGACTCCTGCACGCGCGGCCCCTGGCCGTTGATGAAGGCCAGCTCCCATATCGGGATGTGCATGGCCTTCTCGTGCATGAGCTGCTGGATCTTGTGCAGCAGCGCCTCGCGCTTCTTGCGGTCGAGCTCGGCGGCCTGGTCCTTGAAGAGCGCGTCGATGTCCGGGTAGGAGCCGTAGACGTAGGCCCCGCCGGCGACCACGTAGGCCTCCAGGCGCGTGGCGGCGTTGCCGAAGGCCCCGCTCGCCGTGTAGGCGAGGTTCTTGTACTGCTTGTTGGCGTAGGTGCTCCAATGCGAGGCCCGCTCGCGGGAGACCAGCTTGGTGCGGATGCCGACCTGCTGCAGGTACCCGGCGATGGCCTCCTGCACGTTGGCGTAGGAGATGTCGAGGTAGTAGTCGCCGGCGTCGAAGCCGTTCGGGTAGCCGGCCTCGGCGAGCAGCTTCTTCGCCTGCTTGGGATCGTAGGGGTACGCCGGCGGCTGCCAGTAGAAGTCGAACGTGCTGGGGATGATGCTGTAGGTCAGCTTGGAGTGGCCGAGCGTGATGGCCTGGTTGATGGCCTTCCGGTCGATGGCCAGGTTGGCGGCCAGGCGCACGCGCCGGTCGTGCCAGGGCGACTTCGGATCCCACTGGTCGAGCATGCTGACCCACTGCGGCGCCTGGATGACCGTCGGCTTCAGGGTGAGCCCCGGCGTGCGCTGCAGCTCCTCGGCCAGCTCGCCGCGGATCGAGTAGACGACGTCGACCTCGCCGCGCTTGAGCGCGGCCAGCCGGGTGGCCTCGTCGGGGATCACCTTGAGGACCAGGCGCTTGACGCTCGGCGTCTTGCGCCAGTAGCCCTCGAAGGCCTCCAGCACCAGCTCCACGCCCGGCGTGAACGACACGAACTTGTAGGGCCCGGCGCCGACCGGCGCCTTCTTGAAGCCCTCGTCGCCGACCTTCTCGACGTACTTCTTGGGGACGATCCAGCCGGCGCCGCTGGCCGCCGTGTAGAACGTCATGAAGTCCGGCCACGGGTTCTTCAGGCGGAAGCGCACCACGTGGGGGCTCGGGGTCTCCACCGCGGCCACGCGCTCCTTGATCTGCTTGGCGGAGGCGCCCCGGTAACGCTCGAAGGAGAACTTGACGTCCTCGGACGTCAGCGTGTCGCCGTTGTGGAACTTCACGCCCTTGCGCAGCGTGAACTCGTAGACGCGCCCGTCCGGGGACACCTGCCACGACTCGGCCAGGCCCGGCGCCGTCGGGTTGCCGGGCATGGCCTTGGCCAGGGCGTCGTGCATCGCGTACATGGTCATGAACGGCGTGATGATGCCCAGCGTCTCGGCGGGATCGAACCAGGTCGGCGCCAGGGAGATGTGCACGCCCCACGTCATCTGACCTTCGGGGGCGGCCGCGGCCGGCGCGGCGACGGCGAGCACGGCGAGCAGGGCACAGACGGCACGTCGGAGATGGCGCATCGGATCTCTCCTCATCACGGCAGGGTTTTCCTCCGCGCGCGCGGCCGCGCGCAGAGTGCCGCCCATTATCGACGAACCGCCGGGCCTGTCAACGCACGCGACCTGTCAGGCCCGCAGGGAGTGACGCCATGCCCGACATCTGGACGAAGCATCCGGACATCGTCCGCGACCTCCTGAAGGAGGCCGGCTTCACCTGTGGCGTGAAGCCGCGCTTCCTCGAGAGCCGCGACCCGGCGTGGACGTGCGCCTTCGACGGCCAGCGCATGAAGGGCGACCTCTACGTCCATCACGTGGCCGCGCTGCGCGGCGAGCGACGCTCCGACGCCGACCCTCCCGGCGCGACGCCGGCGGCCGCCGGCGACTGGAGCGCGCCGGCGGTGGCGATGGCGCTCGCCGCGGTGCTCGCCGCGCGCCGGCTCCGGCGCCGCCGGCGCCGCGCGCGAGCGGCGGACGCCGGGTCTTGCTAGGCTGTGGGCCGTGGACCGCATCCTGATCGGCAAGGGCGAGGCGCCCGTGCACCTCCTCGCCCGCTACGGCAACCGCCACGGGCTGGTCGCCGGCGCCACCGGGACCGGCAAGACGGTGACGCTCATGGTGCTGGCCGAGGGCTTCTCGCGCCTCGGCGTGCCGGTGTTCATGGCCGACGTCAAGGGCGACGTCGCCGGACTGGCCCAGGCCGGGGTGGCCAGCCCGAAGCTGTCCGAGCGGGCCGCGAAGGTCGGCATCGAGGGGCACGCGCCCGAGGCCAGCCCGGTGGTGTTCTGGGACCTCTACGGCAAGGCCGGCCATCCGGTGCGCACCACGGTCAGCGAGCTGGGCCCGGGCCTGCTCGGCCGCATCCTGCAGCTCAACGACACGCAGGCCGGCATCCTGGAGATCGCCTTCACCCTGGCCGACGAGCGCGGCCTCCTGCTGCTGGACCTCGACGACCTGCGCGCGCTGCTCGGCTTCGTCGCCGACAACCGCAAGGAGCTCTCCGCGCGGTACGGCCTGGTCAGCCCGCAGTCGGTGGCCGCGATCCAGCGCGCGCTGCTGGCGCTCGACCGGCAGGGCGGCGCGGCGCTCTTCGGCGAGCCGGCGCTCGAGCTGGGCGACGTGATGCGGACCGACCTCGGCGGCCGCGGCGTGATCGGGATCCTGGCCGCCGACCGGCTCGTCCTCGAGCCGCGGCTCTACTCGAGCTTCCTGCTGTGGCTGCTGTCCGAGCTGTTCGAGACCCTCCCCGAGGTCGGCGACCTCGACAGGCCGAGGCTCGTGTTCGTCTTCGACGAGGCCCACCTGCTCTTCGACGACGCGCCGGCGGCGCTGCGCGAGCGCGTCGAGCAGGTCGTCCGGCTGATCCGGTCCAAGGGCGTGGGCGTGTACTTCTGCTCGCAGTTTCCCGACGACGTCCCCGGCGAGATCCTCGGCCAGCTCGGCAACCGCGTCCAGCACGCCCTGCGCGCCTACACGCCGCGCGACCAGAAGGCCGTCCGCACCGCCGCCGAGACCTTCGTGCCGAATCCCCGGCTCGACGTCGCCCGCACCATCTCGACCCTGGCGGTGGGCGAGGCGCTGGCCTCGACGCTCGGGGAGGGCGGGGTGCCGACGCCGGTGGAGCGCGCGCTCATCGCCCCGCCCCGCTGCCGCATGGGCGCGCTGACCCCGGAGGAGCGCGCCGCCGTCATGGCCCGCAGCCCGGTGGGCGCGAAGTACGATCGGCCCGTGAACCGCGAGTCGGCCTACGAGATGCTGAGCCGGCGGGCGGCCGCGGGGGACGAGGCCGCCGCCCCGGCGGCGGCGCGCCGCACCGAGCCGGCGCGGGAGCGCGCGGCCGAGCGCCCGGCGGGCGGCGGGCTGGGCGACGTGCTGTGGGGCACCTCGCGGCGCCAGGGCATGGTCGAGGCGATGGCCAAGCAAGCGGCGCGCACGGTGGGCAGCCAGATCGGCCGGCAGATCCTCCGCGGCGTGCTCGGCGGCATCCTCGGCGGCTCGCGACGGTGAATCGGAGGGGGCCGCGACGGCCCCCTCCGAGGCCCCCCAGAGCAGGATCGCGCCGGCAGAGCCGGCGCTCGAAACACGCTGCCCAGCGCGTTCGCCCGGGGACGAGCCGCGACGCGAGGCTGGCGTCGCCGAGGGCTTCGCCGGCGTCCACGCTCGCGGCTAGGGACGCGGATCGCGCGTGGCGGCGATGGTGTCGATCAGGCCGTGGGCGAGGGCTTCGCGGGCGTCCAGCGTGCGGCTGCGGCGCATGTCGTCGGCGATGTCCTCCGTGGGGCGCCCGGTGGCGCTGGCCAGGCGCGACTGGAATCTCCAGAGAAGGTCGCGATGCTGCTGGCTGAGGGCGGCGATCCGGTCGGGCGTTCCCGACAGCTGCGTCGTCGGCTCGACCAGGCGGAAGGTGGCGTGCGGGGCGGCCGAGCGCCGATCGGCCGCGGCGACCACGCCGATGGCGGGCCCGGCCACGTGGCCACGGCAATGGACGCGCACGGTCGCGCGCACCAGGTCGATCACGTCGATGAGGACGAACGCCGCCTCGAGGGTGCCGTCCGGGCTGTCGACGTGGACGTCGATGGGCTCGTCGCCGGAGGCGTCGAGCGTCATGATGGCCGCCGCCGCGGCGGCGGCCGCCGCGTCGTCGAGGCGCCCGGTGACGAAGACGATGCGGCGCTCGAACAGCCGCTCCTGCAGCCAGTCCGGAGGCCCGCGCCGGCCCGGCGGCGCGCTCATCGTCCGTCGTCCGAGCGCAGCCGCCAGTCGAGCCGGTGGCCCACGGCGAGGGCGTAGCGCTCCAGCGTCGTGAGCCGGACGTCGCCCGCGCCCGACTCGAGCCGCGCCACCGCGGGCTGCGACGTCCCCATCCTGGCCGCGACCTCCGTCTGCGACAGGCCCAGGCGCCGCCGCCGGGCCACCAGGGCGGCGATCAGCCGGCGCCGGCGCGCCTGCATCGCCGCGAACCCGGGGAACGGCGAGTCGTCCTTCCCCCGGCCGGTCCCAGCCATAGCGCCTCCGGTATATCACGCGCGATATCGACCCGCCACCCCGCCCGCGGCTCCAACGAGCGCGAGCCGGCGGCCGCGCTCGCGCCGCGTGGTACCGTGAGGGCGATGCGGAGTCCCGTGGCGATCGTCCCGCCGGCCGTGGAGCGCTGGGCCTCGCGCGCGCGGTGGCTGCGGTGGACCGACGCGGTGGCGGCCTGGCTGCTGGCGTGGCCCCTGGTGGCCCTCTTCCAGGCCGACGCGAGCGCGCCGGCGTCGGCCGTGGTCGCGGCCGCCGTCGTCGCCGTGGCGGCCTGGCCCCGGGCGCTGCGCGTGCGGTGGCGTCCGGTGAGCGCGCTGGTGCTCCAGTCGGTGAGTCGCGGGTTGCGGCCCGGGGATCGCGCGTGGCTGGTGCTGCCGGATCGCGTGGAGGCGGTGATCGTCACCGCGCGGCGGCGGCAGCGCCTGGTGGTGGCGCGACCGGGGCAGGGGCCCGCCGAGGGGCTCGAGGTGCGCCGCACCCGCGTGCTCGTCGTCCCGCCGGCGCGCTGACGGCTCCGCGCGCCGGGCGCTCGTCTGGACGGCGCCGGGGCCTTGTGTCACACTCCGGCACCGACGAGCCCATCGCCGTCCAGTCTCGACCGTAGCGAGGAGCGCCATGGCTGCCATCACCCAGTCCGTCGATCTCGACCGCCGCGGCCGCGTGGCGGTGCTCACCGTCGACAACCCGCCCGTGAACGCGCTGAGCCAGCACGTGCGCCAGGGTCTGCGCGACGGGCTGGCCCGCGCCGTCGCCGACGCCGAGGCCGGCGCCGTCGTCATCGTGTGCGCGGGCCGCACGTTCATCGCCGGCGCCGACATCACGGAGTTCGGCACGCCGCCGCGCGACCCGTCGCTGCACGAGGTCCTGGACCGCATCGAGGGCGCGCCCAAGCCCGTCGTCGCCGCCGTCCACGGCACCGCGCTGGGCGGCGGCCTCGAGGTCACGCTCGCCTGCCACTACCGCGTGGGCGTCCGGACGGCGCGCTTCGGCCTGCCCGAGGTGAAGCTCGGCCTGCTGCCCGGCGCCGGTGGCACCCAGCGGCTGCCGCGCGTGGTCGGCGTGCCGAAGGCGCTGCAGATGATCACGAGCGGCGACCCGATCGGCGCGGAGGAGGCGCTCCGGACCGGCCTGATCGACGAGCTCGTCGACGGCGACCTCACGGCGGCGGCGGTGGCCTTCGCCGAGAAGGCGCTCGCCGAGCGCCGGCCGCTGCGGAAGATCCGCGACCTCGACGAGAAGGTCGCCGCGGTGCGCGGCAAGCCCGAGGTCTTCGCCGAGTTCCGCAAGTCGATCGCCCGGCAGACCCGCGGCTTCCGGGCGCCCGAGCACTGCGTCAGGGCCGTGGAGGCCGCGGTGAACCTGCCGTTCGCCGAGGGGCTCAGGCGCGAGCGCGAGCTGTTCCAGGAGCTGCTCCACTCGCCGGAGTCGAAGGCCCAGCGTTACTTCTTCTTCGCCGAGCGCGAGGCCGCGAAGATCCCCGACGTGCCGCCGGACACGCCGGCCAGGGACGTGAAGACGGCGGCGGTCATCGGCGCCGGCACCATGGGCGGCGGCATCGCCATGAACTTCGCCAACGTCGGCATCCCGGTCACCGTGGTGGAGGTGAGCCAGGAGGCCCTCGACCGCGGCCTCGGCGTCGTGCGCAGGAACTACGAGGCGACGGCCAGCCGCGGCCGCCTCACCGCCGCCGACGTCGAGCGGCGGATGGGGCTGATCCGGGGCACGACCGACTGGAGCGCCGTGCGCGACGCCGACCTCATCATCGAGGCCGTCTTCGAGGAGATGCCCGTCAAGAAGGAGGTCTTCGCGAGGCTCGACGGCCTGGCCAAGCCCGACGCGGTGCTGGCCACCAACACCTCGACGCTGGACGTCAACGAGATCGCCTCGGCCACGAAGCGGCCCGAGAGCGTGATCGGCATGCACTTCTTCAGCCCCGCCAACGTCATGCGCCTGCTCGAGAACGTGCGCGGCGCGAAGACGTCGAAGCCGGCGATCGCCACGGCGATGGCCATCGGCCGGCGGATCAACAAGGTGCCGGTGCTGGTCGGCGTCTGCTACGGCTTCGTCGGCAACCGGATGCTGCACCAGCGCGGCCAGCAGGCCGAGAAGCTCATCCTCGAGGGCGCGCTGCCCCACCAGGTCGACAAGGTCCTCACGGACTTCGGGTTCCCCATGGGACCGTTCGCCATGGGCGACCTGGCCGGGCTCGACGTGGGCTGGCGCATCCGCAAGGGGCGCGGCGTGACGTCGCCGGTGGCCGACCGGATCTGCGAGCTCGGGCGCTTCGGCCAGAAGACCGGGGCCGGCTACTACCGCTACGAGAAGGGCGACCGGACGCCGATCCCCGACACCGACGTGGAGAAGATCATCGTCGACGTGGCGACGTCGATGGGGATCACGCGGCGGCCCATCTCCGACGAGGAGATCCTGCAGCGCCTGCTCTACCCGATGGTGAACGAGGGCGCCAGGATCCTCGAGGAGAAGATCGCCATCCGCGCCAGCGACATCGACGTCATCTGGGTCTACGGCTACGGCTGGCCGGTGTACCGCGGCGGGCCGATGTACTGGGCGGACCAGACCGGCCTCGGGGCGATCCGCGACCGCCTGCTCGCCTTGCAGCGCGCGACCGGCGACGCCTTCTGGACGCCGGCGCCGCTGCTGGCGCGGCTGGCCGACGAGGGCAAGGGGTTCACCGGGTAGCGCGCGGTCCCGGGTGACGCCGTCCGAGAGCCTCGCGAGCCCGCGGCTCTGGCTCGCGTTCGCCACGATGCTCGTCGTCTCGGGCATCGGCAACACCTTCCCCGTCTTCTTCCCGGCGCTGCTGGCCGAGTTCGGCGGCTCCCGGGCCGCCACGGCGTCGACGGTGAGCCTGGTCTGGCTGGTCGGCGCCGCGCTGGGGCCGGTGGCCGGCCACCTGGTCGACCGGCGCAGCCCGCGCGCGCTCGTGGCCGCCGGGCTGGGGGCCACCGCGCTCGGCATGGCGGGCGCCGTGGCCGCGCCCAGCCTGGGGCTCTTCGTGCTGTCGCTCGGGCTCGGCGGCGGCGTGGGCGTCGGGCTCACCGGCATGGTCATCCAGGCGGCCGTGATCGCCGACCGCTACGTACGCCGCCGCGGCTTCGCCACCGGCATCGCGTTCTCCGGGTCGATGGCGGGCTACCTGCTCTCGACTCCCGCGCAGTGGGCCATCGAGACCGCCGGCTGGCGCGCCACCCTCGGCGGCTACCTCGTCCTCGTCGTGGCGCTGGTCCCCCTCACGCTGGCGATCTACCCCGCCCGGCTCTCGGCGCGCCCCGCCGCCGCGCGTCCCCCGGCGCCGGCCGCGGGCGCGCTCGCGCGGAGCCTGCTGCGCGCCCCGGCCTTCCAGGCGCTCGCCTTCGTGTTCACGGTGGCGCCGCTGGTCGGCTACCTGGCGACGCTCCAGCACGCGCTCTACTTCGGATCGCTGGGCTTCCCCGCGCGCGAGGCGGCCGTCATGCTGACGATCGGCGGCGTGCTGTCGACGTCCGGGCGCGCGCTCATCGGGCTGGCGGCGGACCGCTTCGGCGCGCCGCTGGCGGGCATGGTCTCGCTGTCGATGTCCCTGGCAGGCACGCTGTGCCTGGCCGCGCTCGAGGCGTGGCCGGCGCGGGCGCTCGCCTACGCGTACGTGGCCCTGGTCTTCTGGCCGCTCGGCACGCGGGCGGTGGTGGTCTCGCTGCTGGTGCCCCGGCTGGCGCCGCCCGAGCGCTTCGGCGCGGTCTTCGGCATGCTGGTCATGGTCAACAGCGCCGGCGCGGGCCTGGGTCCCCTGCTGTCCGGGGCGATCTACGACCTGACGCGCTCCTACCTGGCGATCTACCTGACGGCAGCCACGCTGCTGGCGCTGAGCCTGGCCGCCATGGCCGCGTTCCTGTCGCTCACCGCGCCGGCCGGGCGCGCCGTCCTGCGCTGAGACCCCCGCGGTCGCCGCGCGCGCCGGCGGCGCGCGCGGCCCGGCGCCTCACCGGTGGGCGCGCAGGAACGCGCCCACCGCCTCGTTGTACGGCCCGGGATCGACCTGGGGCACGAAGTGGCCGCCGCCCGGCAGGACCGCGAGCTTGGCGCCGGGGATGCGCGAGGCCAGCTCGTCGGAATAGAAGCGGGGCGTGATCATGTCGTCGGCGGCCACGACGACCAGCGTCGGCGTGCGGATCTCGGGCAGGCGCGCCCGGCGGTCGAACGCCACGATGGCGTCGATGCGGCTGACCTGGATCTCCACCGGCGCGGCCTCGGCCAGCTGCGCCCGGTGCGCGGCGTCGATGGCGGCGTCGTTGGCGCTCACCCAGGCCGGCGTGGCCTGCACCAGCGCCGAGGCGCGCAGGTAGGCGGCCACGCCGCAGCCCAGCAGGATCTCCTTGCGGCTCTCGAACAGCCGCCGGAAGTACGGATCGGGCCCGGCCCAGGTGGCGCTCAGCACGAGGCTCCGCAGCCGGTCGCGATGGTCCTGGGCCAGCACCTGCCCGATGGCGCCGCCCGTGGAGTGGCCGACGTAGTGCGCCGAGGCGATGCCGAGCGCGTCCATCAGGCGCACGACGTCGGCGGCCATCTGCTCGACCGAGTACCGGATGCGCGAATGGGTGCTGCGCCCGCAGCCGCGGTGGTCGTGCACGACGACCCGGAAGTCGCGCTGCAGCGCCGCCACCTGGTGCAGCCAGAAGGCGCCACGGCCCCCGAGCCCGGGCACCAGGAAGACCGGCGCTCCCTGCCCGGCCTCCTCGTAATAGATGTCGCAGTCGCCGATCGAGACGGTCGGCACGGCTCAGGCCCTGGCGTCCATCGTGCTCATGGCGGTCCCCCTCCGGACGGCCGCCAGTGTACTGGCAATTCTTGCCGCGCGCGTGACAACCAGGCGACCAGTCGTGTCAATGACTTACCCGGAAACCCCGTCCAACTGTTCGGAGGACGGCGCAGGCGGGCGTGCGGCGAGGCACCGTAAAGCCGCGCCGGGCCGACGCTCGCCCCCGGCGGGACGACGTCGCGGCCGTGCGGCGGGGCCCGGCCCGGGGCTTGCAACGTTACCGCGCCGCGCAGAACCCAACCGGGAGGGGCACTATGATTCGTGTGGTCCATCACCTGGCCGCGGTCGTGGTGGCGGCGGTGGTGCTGCTGGCGGCGGTCGCCGAGGCCGCGGGCCCGACCGACGTCGTCCGCAAGCACGTCGATCAGGCGCTGGAGGTGCTGGCCCGGCCGGCGCAGGGCGAGGCCGGCGTGGCGCAGCGGCGCGAGAGCATCCGGCAGATCGCCCGCGAGGTCTTCGACTTCCCCGACATGGCCCGGCGCACGCTCGGCCAGCACTGGAAGCAGCGCAGCGCCGAGGAGCGCGAGCGCTTCACGCGCCTGTTCACCGCCCTGCTCGAGCGCGCCTACTTCTCGCGCATCGACTCGTACCATCAGGGCAACTCGGTGAAGTACCTGGGCGAGGAGGTCAACGGCCAGACGGCCACCGTGAAGACCCACGTGGTGACCGACAAGGGCTCGACGATTCCCGTCGACTACCAGATGCACCAGGCCGACAACCGCTGGCGCATCCACGACGTCAAGGTCGAGGGCGTGAGCCTGGTGGCCAACTACCGGGCGCAGTTCAACAAGGTCATCGTCTCGTCGTCGTTCGAGGAGCTGCTGCGCCGGCTCGAGGAGCGCTCGGGCTCGTCGCCGTCCGCCTCGCCCGCCGGCTCGGGCTCCTAGGCCGGCGGGCCCGACCGCTCAGGCCTTCCGGAAGCGGTGCACGCCGTCCTCGCCGACGACGCGCACCGCCCGGCCGTCGGCCTCCAGGAAGTGCAGGTGGGCGAGGGCCTCGCCCATCGCGAAGCCGAGCTGGTGGGTGTCCAGCGGCCGCCGGAACAGCGCCGCCAGGATGTCCGCGGCGCTGCGCAGCTCCACGATGGCGTCGAGCGTCTCGGCCAGGCGCGCGGCGTGGTGGTCGCGCAGCTGGCCGAGCCGCTCGGGCAGGCCCCGGAAGGGCAGGCCGTGCGAGGGTAGCACCAGCGCCTCGCCGCCGATCCCGGCGAAGCGCCCCAGCGAGTCCAGGTAGAGGTGGAGCGGGTTCGAGCCCTTCTGCTCCGGCCAGACGCTCACGTTCGTCGAGATCTTGGGGAGCACCTGATCGCCGGAGATCATCACGCGCGCCTCGGCGCTCCACAGGGCCAGGTGCTCGGGCGAGTGGCCCCGGCCCACGATCGCCTGCCACCGGCGTCCGCCGATGAGCAGCGTGTCGCCGTCGGTGATGGGGTGGTACTCGGCGGGTACCGCGGGGACGAGCCCCGGATAGTGGTTGCCCCGCTCGCGCAGGCGCTCGAGCGCCTCGGGCGGCGCCCCGTTGCGACGGTAGTGCGCCAGGCGCGCCCGCAGGTCGCGCTCGTCGCGCGAGCGGCGCGCGTACTGCGCCGACAGCCACTCGGCCTGCGTGGTCCACACGTCGGCGCCGAAGCGCTCGGCGAGCCAGGCGGCGTTGCCCATGTGGTCGGGATGGAAGTGCGTGACGGCGATCCGCGTGACGGGCCGGCCGCCCAGGCGGCCGGCGAGCAGGCGCTCCCACGCCGCGCGCGTGTCGGGCAGGCCGACGCCGGTGTCCACGACGGTGAAGCCGGGGCCGTCCTCGAGCAGCCACAGGTTGATGTGGTCGAGCTGGAACGGCAGCGGCATGCGCAGCCACGCCACCCCGGGCGCGACGTCGATCGCCTCGCCGGGGGCCGGCGCGTCCGGGAACGGATGCTCGAGGGCCATGCGCCGCAGTGTACCTCACGCCCTCCGCCGGGGACGCGGCCGCGCGGCCGCGAGGTCGAGCGCCAGCGCGGCGGCGAGGGCGGCGGCGCCGAGCCCGAAGAGCAGCGCGTAGTCGCCGCGGAGCGCGAACGTGAGCGAGAGCGCCCAGGCGCCGGCCGCCTGTCCGAGCGCGAAGGCCGCGGTGGCGCGGCTCCACGCCGCGCGCCGCCGGTCGGCCCGATCGGCCGGCACCAGCTCGTGCACGCGGCCGAGGACGAGGGGCACGATGCCGGGCACGAAGGCGCCGCTCACCGCGCTGGAGAGCGCCAGCGCCACCGGTTCGCTCGAAGCGGCCGGCATGGCGACGGCGACGGCCTGGACGACGAACGCCACGCGCAGCGCGGCCGTGAAGCCGACCACGTCGCCCATCCGGCCGGCCAGCAGTGGGCCGGCGATGGCCCCCGCTCCGAAGACGATCCAGTAGCGGCCGCCGGCCTCGAGCCCTCGGCCCAGCCCGCGCGCGACGAAGTCCACGAGGAAGATCATGTGGGGCACGAGACCGACGGCGTTGAGCGCGTACGCCGCCAGCAGGGCGCCCAGCGCGGCCGGGCGATCGCGGACGCCGCGTGCCGCCGGCTCCGCAGTCGCCGGCGTGGCGGCGGTCGGCCCCGGCGCGGCCGCGAGAGGCCGGGCGGCGCGCGATGCACGGGCCGCGGGGAGCGCGGCGGCGGCCCCCGCAGGCGGCCAGCCCCCCCACGCCAGCGCCGTGAGCGCCAGCGCCAGGACGCCGAGCGCGCACCAGGTCTCGACGACGCCGGCCCGCACGAGCGGCGGCACCAGGGTGCCGGAGGCGGCGATGCCCAGTCCCACGCCGGTGAAGATCGCGCCGCCCGCGACGCCGCGCCGGCGGGGCGGCACGTGCGGCATCACGACGGGCGCGGCGAGCGCCATCAGCGCGCCGCCGGCCACGCCGGCGGCGAGCCGCCACGCCGCCAGCCACGCCACCGACAGCGGCGCCGCGCACGCGAAGAAGCTCGCCGTGGCGAGCGCCATCATCGCGCGCAGGACGCCCACGGCGCCGGCACGCGCGGCCAGCGACGGCGCGAGCAGCGCGCCGGCCAGGTAGCCGACGAGGTTCGCGGCGCCCAGGTAGGCCGCCTCCGCCGGGGCGAGCCATCCGGCGGCGACGAGGGCCGGCATCAGCGGCGTGTAGGCGAAGCGCCCGAGGCCGATGCCCACCACGATCGCGCACGACGCCGAGAGTACGGCACGCATGCCGCGAGCCTAGAGCGCGCGGCGCGGCGCCGACCACCGCTTTCAGATGATGGCGGGTATCGTTCGCCGCGATGGCGGTGCGGCGGGTGCGGCGAGCGCCGGCCGCACGTGCCGGAGAAAGGCGCCCAGCGCGCTCGACACGAACGCGTCGCGGCGTCGGACGAACAGCGTCTCGACGGCCGCCTCCGCCGGCGGCAGCTCGTGGACGACGATGCGCCCCTGGGCGGCGGCGAGGATGCTCCTCGGCAGCAGCGTCACGCCCAGCCCGGCGGCGACGCAGCCCAGGATGGCGTCGATGGTCCCGAACTCGAGCAGCCTGACGCCGACCACGCCGCGCGCGGCCAGCATCGCCTCGAGCCGCTGGCGATAGGAGCAGCCGGCGCGAAGGACGACGATCTTGACGTCGCCCCGACGGCCCAGGTCGTCGACCGACCGGATGGACGGCGCCGTGGCCATCGCCAGCTCCTCCCGGAAGACCGTCTCGGCCTCGAGATCGACCGGAGCGACCGGCCCGCAGACGAACGCGCCCTCGACCCGGCGCTCCAGCACCGCCTCCACGAGCTCACAGGTGGTCCCGGTGCGCAGGACCAGGTCGACCGCCGGGTGACGCGCGACGAAGGACGACAGCAGCGGCGCCAGCCGCATGGCCGCCGTCGTCTCGAGCGCGCCGACGGTGAGCGGACCCCGCGGCGTGCCGTCGTCGTCCACCGCCCGCCGGGCGTCCTCGAGCAGGCCGCGGACTCGAGCCGCGTAGGGCAGCAGGCGGCGGCCGGCGGCAGTCAGCGCCACCCCGCGGCTGTGCCGCTCGAACAGCGCGACGCCGAGCTCGTCCTCGAGCACGCGGATGCGCGCCGTCACGTTCGACTGCACCGTGTGCAGCTCGGTGGCCGCGCGGCTCATGCTACCCAGCCGCGCCACGGCGTCGAAGATGCGGAGATCCGCCGCGTCCATGCCCGCCTCCGGCCCGCATTATCCGGCAGCGGGGCCGCCGTTGCACGGCGAGCCGTGTAAGATAGGCCGGCCATGCGCGGCATCGTCGCCTACGGGGCCTACCTGCCGTACTGGAAGATCGAGCGCGCCGCCATCGGCGAGGCGCTCGGCGTGCCGGCCGGCCGCGGCACGCGCGCAGTCGCCTCGTACGACGAGGACACCACGTCGATGGGCGTCGAGGCCGCGCGCGCGGCGCTCCGCGCGCTGCCCGCGCCGGCGCCGGGAGCCGTCCACTTCGCGACGACCGACCCCGCCTACCTGGACAAGACCAACGCCACGGCCATTCACGCCGCCCTCGCGCTGCCGCCCACCACGGCCGCCTACGACATGCTCGGCGCCGTCCGCTCGGCGGCCGGGGCCCTCCGCGCCGCGCTCGACGCGCGCGGGGCGGCGCTGGCCGTCGCCAGCGACGTGCGCGTGGGCCTGCCCGGCGGCGCCGACGAGCGCGAGGGCGGCGACGGCGCCGTGGCCTTCGTCCTCGGCGAGGGCGCCGGCGGCCGGCCGGCGCTCGCCGAGCCCCTGGGCGCGGCGTCCACGACGGCGGAGTTCCTGGAGCGCTGGCGCCTGCCCGGGGAGGCGGCCTCGCGTCAGTGGGAGGAGCGCTTCGGGGAGGCCGCGTACGTGCCGCTCGGCGAGGCGGCGCTGGCCGAGGCGCTCGCGCAGGCCGGCGTGGCGGCGGCCGCGGTGACCCGGCTCGTCGTGGCCGGCCCGCACGGCCGCGCCGCCAGGCGCGTGGCCGCGGCGGCGGGCGTCAAGAAGGACGCGGTCGCCGACGACCTCACCGGCCTCGTCGGCAACTGCGGCGCCGCCCACGCCGGCCTGCTGCTGGCCGATGCGCTGGACCGCGCGGAGGCCGACGAGGTGATCGCCGTCGTCTCGCTCGCCGACGGCGCCGACGCCACCGTGTGGCGCACCACCCCGGCCGTGCGCGAGCGGCGGCAGCCGGTCTCCGTCGCCGCGCAGATCGCGGGCGGCACCGGCCGCGTCGCCTATCACACGTGGCTCACCTGGCGCGGCTTCCTGCGTCGCGAGCCGCCGCGCCGGCCCGATCCCCAGCCGCCCGAGGCGCCGCCCGCCTTCCGGCACGAGGCGTGGAAGTTCGCCTTCACGGGCAGCCGCTGCCTGGCGTGCGGCGCGCGCCACCTGCCGCCCCAGCGCGTCTGCGTGCGCTGCCAGGCGATCGACCGCATGGCGCCCGAGCGCATGGCCGACGTGCCGGCGACGATCGCCACGTACACCGTCGACCGGCTGGCGTTCTCGCCCTCGCCTCCCATGGTCGTGGCCGTCATCGACTTCGACGGGGGCGGACGCTACCAGTGCGAGCTGACCGACGTCGATCCGAAGGCCGTGAAGATCGGCGACCGCGTGGAGATGACGTTCCGCCGCCCGCTCACGGCGGGCGGCGTGCACAACTACTTCTGGAAGGCGAGACCGCTCCGCGCCTGAGCGTCAGCGGCGCTCACCGGGACGATCAGCCGGCAGGGACCCGCTCGGCGGTCGCCGTGAGCATCGGCTGCACCGGAGCGGGGCGGTCAGCCGGCGTCCGCGGCGCCTTCATCGCGCGGGGACCGCCCACGATGGCCGATCCAGCGCCGGCGTCTGCAACGGACGGACTCGGAGGCGGCGGGACAGGCTGCCTCGACGGACCCGGCCGGAAGCACATGACGTGCAGCACGCGGTCATTCACCCAGGTGATCGTTTCGCCGCGGTGGATGGTCATACAGCACACCGCGCAACGTCCTGATCGTGCCGTCGCCATGGCCGGCAGGGCGCCGACGCAATGACCGTGCCCGGTTTCCGGGGCCGGTTCCCGCCCGGCCCCGCGGGCGTCGAGCCCGGGGACCATCCTCGGTCGGCTTCGCCGGAAATCCCATCGGTCGCCGGGCCGATCCGGCGCCACGGCCGCCCGTGGCCCACGGAACCCGCGGCTGTCGTCTCGCGGGGCGATCCAATCCTCCGTTCCGTGCCGACTCCTCTTTCCGGCGAAATCGTTGCGTACCGGGGACGGCGGGCTTGCCGGCGGTGAATCTGGTACCTTGCCGGCGTGGCCAGCGATCACGGCAAGGCGACCGGTGAGGCCGAGGACCGGCGGCCGGGGTGGCGAGACCTGATGGCGGGCACCGGCCGGCAGGTCGTGCGCACGATGTGTCCGATGAACTGCCACCCCACGCTGTGCGGGATGCTCGTGGACATCGAGGACGGCCGCCTGCTCGGCGTGCGGGGCGACCCCGACAACCCCGACAGCCGGGGATTCCTCTGCATCCGCGGGCAGGCCTCGGCCGAGATCATCGGCAACGCCCGACGCCTGCTCCACCCGCTGGTGCGCGCCTCCCGGGACAGCGACAGCTGGCATCGCGTGTCGTGGGAGCAGGCGCTCGATCTGATCGCCGAGCGGGCGCGCGCCGCCGGCCCGGCGGCGGTGGCGACGTGGTCGGGGCACGGCCTCTTCACGACCAACTACGGCACGCGGATCTCCTCGGTCCTGCTGCGCCGCTTCTCGAATCTCCTCGGCTGCCAGTGGTGGAACGCCACGATGATCTGCTGGGGACTCGGCGCCTTCGGCGCCGGGCTGACCGGCGTGCTGCGCGTGCACACCAAGGAGGACATGGCGGCGCACTCCGCCATGATCGTGCTCTGGGGCGCCAACCTGGCCTCGCAGCCGAACACCGGCCGGCACGTGGCCGCGGCGCGACGGCGCGGCGCCCGCGTGGCGACCATCGACGTGCGCCGCACCGAGGCCGCCGCGCAGTCCGACGAGGTGGTGCTGGTGCGTCCGGGCACCGACGCCGCCCTCGCCCTGGCCATGATGCACGTGATCGTGGCCGAGGACCTGCACGACCGCGACTTCGTCGCGCGCCACACGGTCGGGTTCGAGGCGCTGCGCGCGCACCTGGCCGGCCACTCGCCCGCGTGGGCGGCGCCGATCACCGGCGTGCCGGCCGAGCGGATCGCCGCGCTCGCCCGGCGCTACGCCGGCACGCGGCCGGCGATGATCGTGCTCGGCGGCTCCTCGATGCACAAGGACGCCAACGGCTGGACCGGCGGCCGCGCCATCGCGTGCCTGCCCGCGCTCACCGGCCAGCTCGGCGTGCCGGGTGGCGGTCTCGGACCGCGCCACGGCGCCTTCGTGCACGGCCAGGGGCTCGGGGACATCGCCGCCGACGACCGCCGGCCGGCGGGGCCGCGGGTGCCGAACCAGATGTCGCGCGTCGCCGAGGCGCTCGGGGACGGCCGCGTGCGCGTCATGCTGCTCTTCGGCACCGACATGCTCTCGTCGTTCGCCGACGCCGGGCGCGTGGCCGAGGGGCTCGGGCGCCAGGACCTGGTCGTCGCCTACGACCTCTTCATGAACGACACGGCCCGGCGGTACGCCGACGTGGTGCTGCCGGCCACCGCGTGGCTCGAGGAGACGGGCTGCAAGAGCACGAACACGCACCTCTACCTGATGCCGAAGGCGCTCGAGCCCCCGGGCGAGGCGCGGCCCGTGGCCTGGGTGCTGCGCGAGCTGGCGCGGCGGCTCGAGGTGCGCGACTTCTGGCCGTGGGTCGACGACGAGGGACGGCCGTCCGAGGAAGGCCCGATCGACGCGCTACTCGACCATCCGGCGACGCGGCGCGCGACCGTCGCCGCGCTGCGGGCCGAGGGCGGCACGCGCGCCCTCGACGTCTCCCACGTCGCCTACCCCGACCTGCGCTTCGACACGCCGTCGGGGAACGTCGAGTTCTACTCGGAGCGCGCCGCCGCCCTCGGCTTGCCGCCCCTGCCCGTGCACCGGCCGCGGCCGTCGTCGGCGTACCCGCTCGTCTTCCGGCAGGGCCGCACGCTGACGGCCTTCCACGGCTTCTACGACCACGGGCGGGCGCTGCCCACGCTGGCCGCGGCCGATCCCGAGCCGGTGCTGTGGATCTCGCCGGCCGACGCCGCCGCGCGCGGCGTGGCCGACGCCGCGGCCATCCGCGTGCACAACGAGCGGGGCGAGCTGCTGGCTCGCGCGCACCTGACCGACCGCATCCCGCCCGGTGTCGTGTGGATGCGCGACGGCTGGACGGGCCTGAACCGGCTGACGTCGGGCTCGGCGGCGATCCCGGACGACGCGGTGGACGTCTTCGGCTTCGCCGCCGGCCAGGCGGCGTTCGATGCGGACGTCGAGGTATCGCCGGCCTGAGACGGGCGACAGGGGGCCGGCCCCGGGAGACGGTCGGGAACTCGTGCTTCGCGGGCGAGCGTACGAACGCGCTCGACGAGCCCCGCATTCATGGGAGGGGAAGCCTGGACCGGGAGGCGGCTGGCGTAAGATAGTCGCCAGCGAAGGAGGCCGGCGATGGCGAGCAACGGGATCTGCGACCGGGTGGCGATCGTGGGCATGGGCTGCACGCCGTTCGGCGAGCGCTGGGACAAGGGCGCGAGCGATCTCCTGGTCGATGCGGCCAAGGAGGCGCTGGCCTCGGCGGGCCTCGAGCTGCCGCAGATCGACGCCTTCTGGCTCGGCACGCTCTTCTCGGGCAACAGCGGTCTCACGCTGTCGAAGCCGCTGAAGATCGGCTACAAGCCGGTGACGCGCGTGGAGAACTTCTGCGCCACGGGCTCGGAGGCGTTCCGCAACGCGTGCTACGCCGTGGCCTCCGGCGCCTACGACGTGGCCATGGCCATCGGCGTCGAGAAGCTGAAGGACTCCGGCTTCTCCGGCCTGCCCGGCTCGCGGGCCGTCGGCGACGGCACCGCGGCGGCCACCACCGCGCCCGCCAGCTTCAGCCTGCTGGCGCCCGCCTACGCCAGGAAGTACGGGGTGAGCGACGAGCAGCTCAAGGAGGTCATGACGCGCATCGCGTGGAAGAACCACAGGAACGGCGCGCTGAACCCGCGGGCGCAGTTCCGCAAGGAGGTGCCGAAGGAGACCATCGCCTGCTCGCCGCTGGTGGCGGGCGCGCTCGGCATCTTCGACTGCTCGGGCGTCTCCGACGGCTCGGCCGCGGCCGTCGTCGTGCGCGCCGAGGACGCCCACCGCTACTGCGACCGGCCGCTCTACGTGAAGGCCCTCTCGTTCATCGCCGGCCCCGCCGCCGGCCCCATGGACCCCGACTACGACTACACGACGTTCCCCGAGGTCGTGGCCTCGGCGACCGACGCGTACGCGCAGGCCGGCATCAAGGATCCGCGGCAGGAGCTGGCCATGGCCGAGGTGCACGACTGCTTCACGCCGACCGAGCTCGTGCTGATGGAGGACCTCGGCTTCGCCGCGCGCGGCACCGGCTGGAAGGAAGCGCTGGCCGGCACGTTCGACCTGGAGGGGGAGCTGGCCGTCAATCCCGACGGCGGCCTGAAGTCGTTCGGCCATCCCATCGGCGCCTCCGGGCTGCGCATGCTCTACGAGTGCTGGCTGCAGCTGCGCGGCGAGGCCGGCAGGCGCCAGATCGCCTCCGTGGCGCGCGGCCGGACGCTGGCGCTCACCCACAACCTGGGCGGCGCCCCCGGCGAGTGCGTGAGCTTCGTCAGCGTCGTCGGCAGCCAGCGGAGCGCCTGACCCCTTCGTTCCAGCAGACCTTCGCGCGCCTCCGGCCGTCGCCGACGGCTTGACTGCTCGTCAGGTGTTTGGTATATGGCGGGCATGGACCGGCGCCAGCGGCTGGCCCTCCTCGCCGAGTCGGCAGCGCTCGATCGCGACACGCCGGCCGACCGGCTGACCGGCCTGCGCAGCGTCCGGCTGCCCGGCGGCGGGGCCACGACGCTGATGCGCGTCATGCAGACCAACGCCTGCTCGCTCTCGTGCGGGTACTGTCCGACGTACTGCGGCGGCAAGGTGAAGCGCGCCGCGCTGGCGCCGGAAGAGGTGGCGACGAGCTTCATGGAGGCCCAGCGCAAGGGCCTGGCGCACGGGCTGTTCCTGACGTCGGGGGTGCCGGGCCGCGCGGTGCGCGCCACCGACCGCATGCTGGCGGCGCTCGAGATCCTGCGACGGCGGGAGGGCTTCCGCGGCTACGTCCACCTGAAGCTGCTGCCGGGCGCCGAGCCGGCCCAGGTCGAGGCGGCGGCGGGCCTGGCCACGCGCATCTCCATCAACCTCGAAGGCCCCGGCGACGGCCCCGTGCGCGCGCTCGCGCGCGACAAGGACTTCAGCGGCGACCTGCTCCCCAAGCTCGAGCTGGCCGGCCGGCTCCTGCGGCAGGCACGGCGCCAGGCGCCGCCGGGCGCGCGCGTCAACGCGGGCACGACCACGCAGTTCGTCGTCGGCGCGGCGGGCGAGCGCGACACGGACATCCTCTCGCTGGTGGCGCGCCTGGAGGGCCAGGAGCTGCTGCACCACGCCCACTTCAGCGCGTTCCAGCCCGTCGCGGGCACGCCCATGGAAGGTGTGCCGGCCACGCCCGCGGTGCGCGAGCTGCGCCTCTATCAGGCCGAGCACCTGCTCCGGCAGTACGGCTTCCGCCACGACGAGCTGGCCTTCGAGCCGGACGGCAACCTCCCGCTCGACGACGACCCGAAGACGGCCTGGGCGCTGCGGCACCCCGAGGCGTTCCCGGTGGAGATCACGACGGCGCCGTACGAGTCGCTGCTCAGGGTACCGGGAGTGGGGCCGGCGGCGGCGCGCACCATCGTGACGCACCGGCGGGGCGTGCTCCTGCGCGATCTCCGCGATCTGCGCGCCCTCGGCGTCGACACCGCGCGCGCCGGCGCGTTCCTGTCCCTCCGCGGCCGGCGCCTCGCCTCGACGCTACCGGCCCGCCAGCTCCGCCTCTTCCCGCACGGCAAGCACCTGACCCAGGCCCCCTGGAAGACCGACTCCCCACCCTGCGCCTACCGCTGAAGCCAGCCCGATCGCGCCGCACAGTGCAACGAAGAACCGCGGACTCGCTCGCCGGCATTCAACGACAGCGCTCGTAGCCGGCCGTCACAGAGGGCTGGCTACCACGTCGGCGGCATCGACTCCGAGGCTTCGCTGTCCCAGCGCGGGCTCCGCCCGCGCAATGCTTGCCCTTGGGGGAGGCAGGGCAGTCTAGTCGCCGTACATGTAGCGCGGCAGCCACAGCGTCAGCTCCGGCCAGTACCACGTGAGGAACAGGCACAGGAGCTGGATCGCCAGGAACGGGTACATCCCGTTGTAGATCTGGTTCAGCGTGACCCCGGGCGGCGAGATGCCCTTGAGGTAGAAGGCCGACATCGCGACCGGCGGCGAGAGGAACGCCGTCTGCAGGTTCACGGCCACCAGCACGCCGAAGAGCAGCGGGTCGACCTTGAAGTCGTCGAGCATGGGCAGGAAGATCGGCACGAAGATGATGATGATCTCCGTCCACTCGAGCGGCCACCCGAGCAGGAAGATGATCGCCATCGAGAGGATCAGGAACGTCCCCGTGGACATCCCGCTGCCGACGAACCACTCCTCCAGCGTGCGCTGCGAGCCCAGGCGCGCGAAGACCGCCGCGAACAGGCTCGAGCCGATGAAGAGCCAGGCGACCATCGACGTGGTGCGGCCGGTCAGCCGGACGGACTCCGCGATCATCGTCCAGTTCAGCCGGCCGTAGAGGGCGGCGATCATGAAGGCCATCAGCGCGCCGATCGCCGCGGCCTCGGTCGGCGTCGTCCAGCCCACCACGATGATCCACAGCACGGCGATGGTGAGGACGGTGATCGGCACCGACGTCACGGTGACGTCCCACAGGATGCGCCCCCACCCCATGGTCCGCTCCGCCTTCGGCAGCGGCGGCCCCAGGTGCGGCTTCCAGATGCAGACCCCGACGATGTAGACGAGGAACAGGGCCGAGAGCAGGAACCCGGGCCCGAAGGCCCCCGCGTACAGCTTCACCACCGAGACGCCGGCCGTCGCCGCGTAGACGATGAGCATGACGCTCGGCGGGATGAGGATGCCCAGCGTGCCGCTGGAGGTGATGGTGCCCGCCGCCAGCGACACCGAGTAGCCGGCGCGCATCATCGCCGGCATCGCCAGCACGCCCATCAGCGTCACCCCGGCGCCGACGATGCCGCTGGCGATGCCGAAGATGGTCCCGACCACCATGGTGGTGACCGCCAGCGAGCCGGGCAGCGGGCCGAACAGCAGCCGGTAGCTGTGGAACATCCGGTCCATGATGCCGGCCCGCTCCATGACGTAGCCCATCAGGATGAAGAGCGGCGCCGAGATCAGCACGTCGTTGGACATCACCGAGAACGTCCGCTGGACGAAGAGGTCGAAGACCTGCCAGCCCAGCGTGGCCGCGCCGAAGAGCACGCCGAGCCCCATCAGCGTGAAGGCGGTCGGGAAGCCGAGGAAGATCGTGAAGACCATGATGCTCAGCATGACGAGGCCGATGGTGGGCTCGCTCACGGTCAGGGCGCCTCCTGCACGTCCGCGAAGCGATCGGGCCAGCGCCCGGTCCGGAGCGCGATGATGCACCGCAGGACCTCGGCCACCCCCTGCAGTCCGGTGAAGACGCCGGCGATGGGGATGACGGTCTTGAAGTGATAGAGCGGCGGCCCGCTCGGCGTCAGCATCGACCGCTCGCCGAAGCGCCAGGCCATCTCCGCGAAGTGGTAGCCCGCCCACACCAGCGCGATGATGCCGGGGAAGAAGAAGACGAAGTACAGGACGAGGTCGAGGGTGGCCTGCGTGCGCACCGACCAGAACCGGTAGAACACGTCGCCGCGCACGTGGTTGTTCTGGGCCAGCGCGTAGGCCCCGCACAGCATGAACTGCGTGCCGTACAGCATGTAGGTGACGTCGTAGGCCCACTGGGTCGGCGCGTTGAAGAAGTAGCGGAGGTTGACGTCCCAGGTCGTGACGAGCATGAGCGGGATGACGAGCCAGCAGAACGGGATGCCGATCCAGGTGCTGATCGTGTCGATGGTCCTGATGATCGTCTTCACCCGGGCCGTGTCCTCCTCGTGCCGGCACTCCCGGGGTACGGGCCGTCCTCCGGGCGCCGGGTGCTCGGCGCGCCCCGCTGGACGGGAGCGCGCCGGCAACGTGCGCGGCGTGCTGCCGGCGGTCCCGGGCCTACTTCTTCGCCGGCGGGGCGGCGGCCGCCGCCTTCGGCTTGAAGTAGTGGTTGTAGGCGGGCTCGTTGTCGACCATGATCTCCTGCCGCAGCGGCACCACGCGCTCGGCCCACTTCCGCTGGGACTCGATGACCTTGGTGAAGAACGGGTTGCCCTCGGACTTCTCCTTGACGATCTTGTCCCACGCCTTGAGCTGGGCCTCGAGCACGGGCTTCGGCGTCTTCACCACGCGGACCTTGTGCTTCGTCTTCAGCTCGAGCAGGTCGCTCGAGTTGCGGTCCATGAACTGCCAGGTCATGTCCGCCGACTGGGCCATCACGGCGTACTTGACGATGGCCTGCGTCGGCTTGTCCAGGCCCTCCCACTTCTTCTTGTTCACCAGCAGCTCGAGGAACTCCACGGGCTGGTGGTAGCTCTGCACCATGTACACCTTCGAGACGTCCTGGAAGCCCAGCATCTTGTCCGACGTCGGGTTGTTGAACTCGGCGGCGTCGATGACGCCGCGGTCCAGCGCCGGGATGATGTCGGCGCCGCCCATGATGACCACGGAGGCGCCGAGCTGCCGGAACAGCTCCGCCGACAGCCCGACCGTACGGTACTTGATGCCCTTGAGGTCCTCGGGCCGCTTGATCTCGCCCTTCTTGAACCAGCCGAGCGGCTGCGTCGGCATCGGGCCGAAGAACATGGCGACCACGTCGAGCTTCATGTCGCGCAGCAGCTCTTCGTAGAGCTGCTGGCCGCCGCCGTAATGGATCCAGCCGAGGAAGCCCTCGGCGTCCAGGCCGAAGGACGGGCCCGTGCCGAACAGGCTGAAGGCCACCTGCTTGCTGAACCAGTAGGCCGGCACCGCCGCGCCGCCGTCGAGGGCGCCGGTGTGCACGGCCTCGATGATCTGGAAGGGCCCGGTGACGGCGCCCACCGGCAGCATGTCGATCCGGACGCGCCCGGCCGTCATCTCCTCGATCTTCTTGCCGAGCTGGACGAACTGCTGGTGGAAGATGTCGGTGGGCGGGATGCCGCTCTGCATCTTGAGCGTGATGGCCGGCTGGGCCGAGACCCGCGCCGGGGCCAGCGCGGCGGTCGCCCCCGCGGCCACCGCCGCGCGCTTGAGGAAGGCGCGCCTCCCGGTCGCGCCGGCGCCGTCCGGACCGTTCTTCGGAGCGATGGCCTCGGTCGTCTTCTTCATGGCCGGTCCTCCTGTCCTCGAGGGCGTGTGCCGCGTGAAGTCGGATCGGGCTCGCTAGCGTCCTCCGCGATGGCCGGAACTCGGCTGGATAGGTGGCGGAACCCTAACGACGGGGCTCAGCGTTGTCAAGGACGACCGCGCCATCGGGCGCGCGTCGCGCGGCGTGTTACCCTAGCGCCCCGTGGACGCGTCCCGCCCCTTCGCCGGCATCACCGTGGTCGAGTTCGGGCAGTTCATCGCCGTGCCGTGGTGCGCGCAGAACCTGGCCGAGGGCGGGGCGCACGTCGTCAAGATCGAGGCGCTGGAGGGCGATCCCGTGCGCAGTCTGGCCCCGCTGGGCAAGGGCGAGACGCGGCACTTCATCTCGCGCAACCGGGGCAAGCGCACGCTGCCGCTCGATCTCCGGCATCCCGGCGCCCGGCCCGTGATCGACCGCCTGCTCGCGCGCGCCGACGTGGCCCTCACCAACTTCCGCCCCGGGCTCGCCGAGGCGCTGGGGCTCGACGGCCCGACGCTGACCGCGCGGTACCCGCGGCTCGTCGTCGGCAACGTGAGCGCGTTCGGCGCGCGCGGGCCGGACGCCGCGCTGGCCGGCATGGACCTGGTGATCCAGGCGCGCAGCGGCATCATGGCCGCGTACCACGGCGACCGCGACGGCCTGCCGGGCAGCGGCGACTCGCCGCCGGTGGCCGACTACATGTGCGCGATGATGCTCGGCTTCGGCGTCGCGGCGGCGCTGCTGCGCCGCGAGCGCACCGGACGCGGCGGCGAGGTGAACGCGGCCCTGCTCATGGCCGCGCTGGTGGTGCAGAACAACGCCTTCGTGCGCGTCGAGGCCATCGACGGCCCGCCGCACGCCGAGGCGCGCCGGCGGCTCGCCGAGGCGCGCGCCGCCGGGCGGCCGTTCCCGGAGCAGGCGCGCCTGCAGCCCCACCACCGCACGCCCGGCATGATCCACTGCTACTACCGCGTCTACGCGACGCGCGACTCCGCCGTCGCCGTGGCCTGCATCCGTCCGGCGCTGCAGCGCGCGTTCATGGAGGCCGTCGGGCTCGCGGACGACGCGCACGAGCGGCGTCCGGCCGACCGCGCGGCGGAGCGGCGCCACTACGAGGCGCTCGGCGCGCGGGTGGAGGCGGTCATGGCCACGCGCACGGCCGCCGAGTGGAAGGCCGTCTTCGACGCGCGCGGCATCCCCGGCGCCGCGGTCAAGTTCCCGATGGAGCTCCTCGAGGACGAGCAGGCGCTGGCCAACGGCTTCTTCCACGATCTCGACCACCCCCTGCTCGGCGCCGTCCGCGTGCTGGCTCCGCCCGTCCGCGTCGACGGTCCGGGCTTCCGTCCGGCGGCGGCCACGGCCCCCTTCGGCTCGGACACGCGCGCCATCCTGGGGGAGCTGGGCTATGGCGAGGACGAGGTGGCCGCGCTGCTCGCCGCCGGCGTCACCCGCGACTCGTTCCCCGGATGAGGGTGTGATGGACTTCGAGTACGCCCCCGAGCACCAGGCGTTCCGGACCGAGTTCCGGACATGGCTGTCCGCCAACCTGCCCCCCGACCTCTGCCTGGACGACCCCGCCGACGACCGCGTGGCGTCCGACCGGCGGACGTTCGAGCGGCGCCGGGCCTGGCAGCGGACGATGCACGCGGCCGGCTGGGTGGGCATCACGTGGCCGCGCGAGTACGGCGGCCGCGGCGCCGGCCTGATCGAGCGCATCATCTGGGACGAGGAGTACGCGGCGGCGCGGGCGCCGGTGCTGCCGGGGTCGATGGGCCTGAACCTGGTCGGGCCGACGATCATCCACTGGGGCACCGACGAGCAGCGGCGGCACCACCTGCCGGCGATCCTGAGCGGCGAGGAGATCTGGTGCCAGGGCTTCTCGGAGCCCGGCGCCGGCTCCGACCTGGCGAGCCTGCAGACGCGCGCGGTGGACCGCGGCGATCATTTCGTCGTGAACGGCCAGAAGGTGTGGACGTCCGGCGCGCACTTCGCGCAGTGGATCATCCTCCTGGCCCGCACCAATCCGGACGCGCCCCGGCACGACGGCATCTCCTGCTTCCTGGTGCCGATGTCGTCCCCCGGCATCACGGTCAGGCCGCTGGTGCTCATGACGGGCCATCACCACTTCAACGAGGTGTTCTTCAGCGACGTCGTCGTGCCCCGCGACCGCCTGCTCGGCCCGCCCGACGGGGGCTGGAAGGTGGCGACCACCACGCTGATGTACGAGCGGCACTCCTCGGGCGCGCGCAACCCCATCGGCCAGGTCGCCCGGCTGATCGCGCTGGCGCGGCACCTGCCGCGCGAGGGCCGGCCGGCGTGGGAGCACGCCTGGATCCGCCAGCGCCTGGCCCAGCTGGCCATCGACTGCGAGGCCATGAAGTTCACGCGCTTGCGCAGCCTGACGCGCCAGCTCCGCGGCGAGCCGCCGGGGCCAGAGGGCTCGATCCTCAAGCTCACGGGCAGCGAGCTCGGCGTGCGCATCGCCGACGCCGCCGGCGAGCTGCTCGGCATGGATGCGCTCGTCAACGAGCCGACGCCGGCGGTGCCCGACGCGCCGCGGTGGTTCAACCGCATCGTGGCCGCGCGGCAGTACACGATCTCGGCGGGGACGAGCGAGATCCAGCGCAACATCATCGGCGAGCGGGTGCTGGGGCTGCCGAAGGGCTGAGACCCGGCCATGTCCCGGCCGCTCCTGACGGTTGCTCGCCTGCCGCTCCTCGCCCTCGCCCTGACGGTCCTCTGGGCGCCACTGGCCGGCGAGGCCCAGTCGCCGCGGCGGAGCTTCCGCGTGGGCTTCCTGTCCCCCGGTTCGGCGGCGACGGACCAGTTCCATGCCCCCTTCCGGGAGCGGCTTCGAGCGCTCGGCTACGTCGAGGGCCAGAACCTCGCCGTCGACTTCCGCTGGGCGGAGGGTCGATTCGAGCGGCTCTCGCCGCTGGCCACCGAGCTCGCCCGGCTGCAGCCCGACGTCATCGTCGCGGTGGTGACCCAGGCGTCCCTCGCGGCCCGGGACGCGACCGGCACCGTGCCCATCGTCATGATCGGCGTGGCCGACCCCGTCGCGGCTGGCCTGGTCACGACCCTGGCCCGGCCGGGCGGCAACGTCACGGGGACGTCGGGTGCGGCGGCGCAGATCGTGGGCAAGCAGCTCGAGCTGATCAAGGAGACGTTCCCCGATCGCTCGCGGGTGGGCGTCCTCTGGAACCCCGCCAACGCCGTGTTCCAGGCGCTGCAGCTGCGAGAGGCCCAGATCGCGGCCCGGGCGCTGCACGTCGAGCTCAATCTGCTCCAGGCCCGGAGTCCGGCCGAGCTGGAACGGGTGCTCGGCGCGGCCGTCCCCCTCCGCCCTCTGTGGGTCCTGGGCGACCCCCTGTTCACGACGCAGCGGAGCCGGATCGGGCGCCTGGCGCTGGCGCGCCGGGTCCCCGTCGTGACCTCGACGCGAGAAATGGTCGAGGCCGGTGCGCTGCTCGCCTACGGCCCGAGCTACTCGGACCTGTCCCGGCGCTCCACCGCCTACGTCGACCAGATCCTCAAGGGCGCGAAGCCCTCGGACCTTCCCGTGGAGGAGCCCACGACGTTCGAGCTGGTGGTGAACCTCGGGACCGCCCGGGCCCTCGGCGTGAGCGTCCCCCGCCCGCTGATCCTGCGCGCCGATCGCGTCATCGAATGACTGCGCCCCGGCGAGGTCGGGATGGTGCCGGCCCGGCGGCGGCGCGGGACCGGGCTGGGGGACGGCGGCCGTCGGTCGTGCGTGGCACCACGGTACGTCGCTGGAGTTCCGTCGGCGACCGGTGTTGAATCGGACGCATGTGCCTGCTGGCCCTGTGGATCGGCCTCGACCCCGCGGTGCCGCTCGTGGCCGCGGCCAACCGCGACGAGTTCTTCGGCCGCCCGGCCGCGGCGCCGGCCGAGATCGAGCCGGGCGTCGTCGCCGGGCAGGACCGGGAGGCCGGAGGCACCTGGCTCGGACTGAACCGTCACGGGCTCTTCGTCGCCGTGACGAACCGCCGGGAGCCGCCGCGGCCGCCCGACGCCTGGTCCCGCGGGCTGCTGGCCCGAGAGGCGCTGCGGTGCCGCACGCTCGACTGCGTCGAGGCCCTCGTCGCCCGGCGCACCGCGGAGCGGCCGCTGGCCGGGTTCAACCTGGTCGCCGTCGCCGGCGGCTCCGGTGTCTGCCTCCACTGGGACGGCCGGCTGCGGCCCGTGCGCTTCGGCCCCGGCCTGCACGTCGTCTCCAACAGCCGCGACCTCGACGACGAGGCGATGCCCGAGAAGAAGGCCGTGGACGTCCTCGCCGCCGCGCTGCCCGGGCTGCCGGGCGAGGACGACCTCGCCGCGCTGCTCCGCTCGCACGACGGCGAGCGGGCCATCTGCAAGCACGAGGAGCGCTACGGCACCGTGTCGGCGACGATCTACGTCGGCCGCCGGGGCGATCCCCGCCTGCTGTACGCCGACGGCCCGCCGTGCCGCCACGCCTTCCGCGACTACTCCTCGGCCCTCCGCACGGCCGGCCCGCCGGCGGCCTGACGGCCGACGCCGGAGCTCGACGCCTCCGTGAAGTCGCGCGACGTCGCGCTGGCCGTGCTCGTCGCCGTGCTGTGGGGCCTGGCCTTCGCCGCCACCCGCATCGCGCTGGACAGCTTCACGCCGCCGCAGCTGACGGCGCTGCGCTTCCTGATCGCGGCCGCCCCCGCCGTCGCTCTCCCCCGCCCGCCGCTCGGCTGGTCCATGCTCATCGCCATCGGGCTCACGCTGTTCACGGGCCAGTTCCTCTTCCAGTTCTCCGGCATGGCGAGCGGGATGCCGCCCGGCCTGACGTCGGTGATGGTGCAGACGCAGGCCTTCTTCACCGTGCTCTTCGCCGCCGCGGCGCTGGGCGAGCAGCCCGCGAGGCGCCAGATCGCCGGCATGGCCGCCGCATTCCTCGGCGTCGTGCTCATCGCGCTCACGCTCGGCGGCGACATCACGCTCGGGGCGTTCGTCCTCACCCTGCTCTCGGCCGTGTCGTGGGCGATCGGCAACGTCCTCCTGAAGCGGGTGGCGCGGGTCGAGATGCTGCCGCTCGTCGCGTGGCTGAGCCTGGTGCCTCCGCTGCCGTCGCTCGGGCTGGCCCTGGCGCTCGACGGCCCGACGGCGGTGGCCCTGGCCGTTCCCCAGGCCTCGCTGGCGAGCCTCGGCGCCGCCCTCTACCTGGGTCTCGTCGCCACCGTGTACGCGTACGCGGCGTGGGGCGACCTGCTGCGGCGCCACGCCGCCGCCACCGTGGCCCCCTTCGCGCTGCTCGCCCCCTTCGTGGGCGCGCTCTCGTCGGCGGCGCTGTTCGGCGAGCGCTTCGGCCTCGTGCGGCTGGCCGGCATGGCGCTCGTGCTGGTCGGGCTCGTCCTCGTCGTCAGCGGCGCGAGCCCTGCGCCGGCGGCGCCGGCGCGGGGCTCGCGCCGAGCGTCCTCCCCCCGAGCCTAGCCGCGTCTCGCGCGACGGCGCGCGGTGTCATACCAAGGCGGCGGCCTCCGCGGGCTCGCCGTACCGGTGAGCGCACCCGCGGAGCCCGCCGGCGCGTCGTCTGTCCGCTCGCCTCACTCGCCTCGAAGGAGGAGCCCGTGACCGTCCATCGAGTCCTCTCCCTGGCCGCCGTCGCCGTGCTCGTCTTGGTCGCCTCCGCCGCCGCCCAGCAGGCGCCGCCGCCCGACGGGCCGCCGATCACGCTGGCCCAGGCCAAGAAGGTCATGGCCGGCGCCGATGAGCCAGCGCCTGGACGGCGCGCAGTTCGGCAGCATCGAGGTGGCGCGGGACAATTTGGCCGGCGCCAGCGTGCTCGACGGCGGGCTGCCGCTCGTGGTGGACGGCAAGCTCATCGGCGCCATCGGGGTGTCCGGGGTCACGGGCGAGCAGGACGCCCAGATCGCCAGGGCCGGCGTCGAGGCGCTCGCGAAGTAACGAGGAGCCGGGGCCGGCCGGCGCGGCCGGCCCCGGTCACGCCGTCACCGCCGGCCCAGCTCGGCCAGCGCGCGGTCGCGGTGGCTCAGGGTGAAGAACCGGTCGGCGGTGAGGAGCTCCTTGTACTTCAGGTAGCCGAGCTCCGCGTTGAGCCGCTGCATGCTGTCGAGGGTGCTGGCGTCCAGCTCCAGGTTCGGATCGATGACGTGCGGCCGCGCCTTCAGGATGACCTCGCGCTTGGCGTTCGTGTGCTTCACGATGATGGCGACGTTCTTCTCGTCGTGCCAGCCCTTGCCGCCGTCGGCGGCCAGATCCCGCGCCGCCTTGAGATAGGCGACCATCACCTTGTGGGCCAGAGCGGGGTTGGCCTTCGCCCACTCCGCGTTCCAGAACGCGGCGGTGATCGGGATGGCCTTGGCTCCGGCCGGGCGCGGCAGCGGCCGTACGGCCACGCCCTTGTCCTCGGCCAGCGTCGGGAACGGCTCGGTCAGGATGGCGGCGTCGACGGCGCCGGACTCGAGCGCCGGCACCATGTCCGGGAACGGCATGATCTTGACCTGCACGTCCTTGATCGTGATGCCGTCGCGCCGCAGCACCTGGTCCAGCATCCACTCGACGGCGGCGCCGCGGGTGTTGAGCGCGACCGGCCGGCCCTTCAGGTCGGCGATGCGCTTGAGCTGCGAGCCCCACGCCGCCTTGCGGACGGTGAAGTAGTCCTCCAGGTACCCGAAGTGCAGCGGCGCGATGAACTCGATGGGGAGCTTCGCGGCGACGGCGTTGAAGCCCGCGGCGCCCATGCCGGCGCCGCCGACCTGCAGCTGTCCCGTGGCCACCTGCGTGGTGATCTCGGCCCCGCCGGGCAGCCGGACGAGCTGCGCGCTGATCCCGGCCGGCGTCAGGTACCGGTCGGCCATGATGTACAGCACCGCGAACGAGTCGGACGGGATGTAACCGATCTTCACCGATGGCGCCTGAGCGCGGGCACCGCCGGTCACCACGGCCACGGCCGCCACCGCCACGAGCGTCACGAGCACCACGATGCGGAGAACCCTCATAGCCCCTCCTCTGCTCCGGCGGCTCACAGCCGCCCGGGGTCTTCCTGCCACGTGAGCATCCGGGATTGCAGGGCGCGCAGCCCGCGCGTGAGGGCGAGCCCGAGCGCGCCGACGAGCGCGAACGCGCCGTACATGTCCACCGTGCCGAGCATCTGCCAGTGCCGGTAGACCAGATGACCGAGCCCCGACTTCGCGGCGATGAACTCCACGGCCACCACGGCGACCAGGGCCAGGCCCAGGCCCAGGCGCAGCCCGGTGAAGATCGCCGGCAGCGCGGCCGGCAGGATGATGGCCCGGAACAGCCGCGCGCCGCGGGCGCCGTAGTTCTCGCCGACCTCCAGCAGGCGCGGATCCATGGTCTGCACGCCGGCCAGCGTGCTGATCACGATCTGGAAGAAGGCCGACAGCGCACCCGTCAGCACGAACGCCGGCTCGCCCACGCCCAGCAGGATGAGCAGGAAGGGCAGCATGGCGATCTTCGGCACCGGGAACAGGAACGCGATGTACGGGTCGACGGCCTGGCGCACGGGACGCGCCAGCCCCATCACCAGTCCGAGCGGCACTCCGGGCACGGCCGCGACGACGAAGGCCATCGCCAGCCGCGCGACGGTGATCGCCAGGTGCTCGCCGAGGTCGCCGGCGACCAGGGACTCCGCCAGGCCGGCGGCGATCGCCGTGGGCGGCGGGAAGTACTGCGGCGACAGCAGGGCCAGGCGCGCGGCGACCTCCCAGAGGGCGAGCAGCGCCAGCGGCGTGGCGACGGCCATGCTAGCCGTGCCTGCCGCGCCGCGAGGCGCCCTCCGAGCCTCTAGCGCTCGGCGACATCCTGCACCCAGGGCAGCAGCCGCGCCCGCAGCGCCGCCAGCCCGTACGAGAGCGCGGCGCCCAGGACGGCCACGACCAGGAACGCGGCGTACATGTCCTCGACCTTGAGCACCTGCCACGACAGCCACAGGAAGGCGCCGAGCCCGCGGCCGGCCGCCACGATCTCGACGGCGATCACCACGATGAGCGCGTAGCCGAGCCCCAGCCGCAGGCCCGTGAAGACGGACGGCAGCGCGCCGGGCAGCAGCACGGCCGTGAAGAGCCGCCAGCCCCGGGCGCCGTAGTGGGTCGCCGCCTCGACCACCAGCGGATCGATCTGCCGCACGCCGTGCATCGTCGTGAGCGCGACCAGGAAGAACGACGTGACCGCGGTCGTGATGACGACGGCGACTTCGCCGGCCGGGACCAGGAACGACACCAGGGGCAGGAACAGCACGCTCGGGATCGGGTACACGACGGCGAAGACGGGGTCCAGCGCCTCGCGGAGCCGCCGCCACGAGCCCATCGCCAGTCCGGTCGCCACGCCGAGGACGGCGGAGACGGCGAACGCCCACGCGATCCGGACCAGCGTCGTGGCCGTGTGCCGCTCCAGCGTGCCGTCGGTGACCAGCTGCCCGAGGTGGCGGGCGACCGTCGTCGGCCGCGGGAACAGCGCCTCCCGCAGCACCCCGGTGGCGCTCGCCCACTCCCAGCCGGCGACGAGCAGCACCGGCGAGACGACCGCGATCCCGTGGTCGGTCAGCCAGCGGGGCATCGCGTCACCGGATCACGCGATGGGCCCGGAGGGCCAGGGCCCGGGGGAGCGCGATGCCGCGCCGTGTCGCCGTCGTCATGTCGATGCGGCCCGCGGGCCGGCGCCGCCGCGGTCCTCGTCCATCGCGCGCAGCACCTCCTCGCGGAGCTCGGACCAGATCTTCTCCAGCAGGACGCCGTAGGCGGGCGAGCCGCGCACCTCGAGCCCGCGCGGGCGGCCGAGCTCGACGGGAAAGACCTGGCTCACCCGCCCCGGACGGGCGGTCAGGAGCACGATGCGGTCGCCCAGCAGCAGCGCCTCCTCCAGCGAATGGGTGACGTAGACGACCGTCTTGCCCAGCGTCGCCCAGATCCGCAGCAGCTCTTCCTGCATGATCGTGCGCGTCTGGGCGTCGAGCGAGGCGAGCGGCTCGTCCATCAGGAGCACCTCGGGGTCGTTGGCCAGCGCGCGGGCGATGCCCACGCGCTGCTTCATGCCGCCCGAGAGCTGGTGCGGGTAGAGGCGGGCGAAGCGCGTGAGGCCCACCATGGCCAGCATCTCGCGCGCCCGGGCCTCGCGCTCGGCGCGGCCGACCCCGCGGTTCTCGAGGCCGAACGTCACGTTGTCGAGCACGGTGCGCCAGGGCAGGAGCGCGTGCTCCTGGAAGACCATCGCCGTCGCCGGCGTGCCCGGCCGGTCGGCGGCGATGCGGACCTGGCCGCGGTCGGGCCGCACGAGGCCCGCCACCACGCGGAGCAGCGTGGACTTGCCGCTGCCGCTCGGACCCACGACGCAGAGGAACTCGCCGGGCGCCACGTCGAGCGAGATGCCGTCGAGGGCCACGACGGTGCGGCCGTGGCCCGGGAACGTCACGCCGACGTCCCTGACGACGACCTTGGACGGGCTCGTCTCCATGCCTCAGCGTCGAGGAGCGCCCCGCGACACGCCGGCGCCCCCGCGCGCGGCCATCAGCGCGCGGTCAGGTCGGCCCAGAGGGCGTCGGCGCCCCGCGCGGTGACGTGGCGGCCCAGGGCCAGGGCCCAGGCGCTCTCGCTGCCGAACTCCGCCCGCCACGACCACAGGCGGCGCGTGGAGAAGTGCAGCGCGTGCTCGTAGGTGAACCCGATGGCGCCGTGGGTCTGGTGCGCGATCGAGGCGCAGGCGCCGGCGGCCTCGCCGGCGCGGATCTTGGCGGCGGCGACCTCGAACGCGCAGTCGCCGCCCTCGGCGGCGGCGAACGCGCGCTCGGCGGCGATGCCGGCCGCGGCGGCGTGACCGGCCAGCACGGCGAGGGCGTGCTGGATGGCCTGGAAGTTCCCGATGGGCCGCCCGAACTGCCGGCGCTCGGTCGCGTAGCCCACGGACTGCCGGAGCAGGCTCTCGAGCGCCCCGGCCATCTGCGCCGAGCGCACGAGGGCGCCGTGCAGCATCACGGCGTCGGCGCCCAGGCCGCCCGGCGCGGCCAGCGGCGCCGCGGCGCGGACGGCGGCGCCCTGCCACGCCAGCGTGTCGCGGGGCTCGAGCGCGAGGTTGCGGTCGGGCGTCGCCGCCGCGGCGCCCGCCGCGACCACCGCGACCATCGGGCGGCCGTCGGCCTCGGCCACCGCGACGACGTGCGCCGCCCTCGTCCCCCACGGCACGCGCGCCGCCACGCCGTCGAGACGCCAGGCGCCGCCGTCGCGGCGCAGCCGGAGGCGGTCCTCCCGCCGCACCGGCGCCATCGTGAGCGGCCCGAGCGGCACCTCGAGCCCGGCGCCGGCGAGGAGCCACGACGCCACGATGGTCTCGGCCAGCGGCACCGGCGCCGCGTGCCGGCCGGCCGCGCGCACGATCACGTGGGCGTCGAGCCACGTGCCGCCGGCGCCGCCCTGCGCCTCGGGCACCAGCGGCAACGTCAACCCGCCTTCCTCGAGGGCCTGCCAGAGCGCGTCGGGCCACGCCCCCTTCTCGGCGGCCTCGATCGCCTCCTTCGTCACGAGGCCGGTGAACAGGCGGCCGACGGTGTCGCCCAGCAGGGCGCGCGGCTCGCCGGCCGGCGGGCTCATCGCAGGCCCAGGCCCCGCGCGATGATGCCCCGCAGGACCTCGCGCGTGCCGCCCCGCAGCGAGAACGACGGCGTGCGCTGCACGAGGTAGCCGAGCGTCTGCGCGAGCATGTCGCCCGTGTCGATGGTGGGCTCGAGGTCGAGCAGCGCGTGGACGGCCTCGGGGATCTCCTGCTCGAACACCGTGCCCACGTCCTTCACCAGCGCCGCTTCGAGGTTGGGATTCTCGCCCGCCTGCAGCATGCCGGCCACGGACAGCGACATCTGGCGCAGCGTGGTCATGTGCGCCACCAGGCGGCCGACCAGCGCCGCGCCGCGCTCGGTGGGCCGGCGCTGCTGCTCGCGGATCAGCTCCAGCAGCAGGGCCATCGAGGACAGGTAGCGCTCGGGCCCGCTGCGCTCGAAGGCCAGCTCGGTGGTCACCTGCTTCCAGCCGTCGCCCTCGGCCCCGACCCGCATGTCCTCGGGGACGAAGGCCTCCTGGAAGACGACCTCGTTGAAGTCGTGGGAGCCGGCGAGGTTGATGATGGGACGGATGGTGATGCCCGGCGACTTCAGATCGACGAGGAACTGCGTGAGGCCCTCGTGCTTCTTGTCGGGGACCACCGCCGTCCGGAACAGCGCGATGGCGTACTGCGCCCGGTGGGCGTTGGACGTCCACACCTTGGTGCCGTTGACGACGTAGCCGCCGTCGGTCCGCACGGCGCGGGTCCGGATGGAGGCCAGGTCGGAGCCCGAGTCGGGCTCGCTCATGCCGATGGCGAAGGCCAGCTCGCCGCGGGCGATGGCCGGCACGAAGCGCTCGCGCTGGGCCTCGGTGCCGAAGCGCAGCAGCAGGGGCCCGCTCTGGCGGTCGGCCACCCAGTGGGCGCCCACCGGCGCGCCGGCGGCCAGCATCTCCTCCAGGACGACGTAGCGCTCGAGGAAGGAGCGCTCGTGGCCGCCGTAGCGCTTGGGCCACGTCATGCCGATCCAGCCCCGGGCGCCGACCCTGCGGCTGAACTCGGGATCCCAGCCGCCCCACGACCGGGCGCGGCGGACGGCCGTGCGGCCGGCCAGCTCGGTCGCCAGGAAGTCGCGCACCTCGGCGCGGAGGCTCTCGGCCTCGGGCGGCAGCTCGGTCAGCGCGAAGTGGAAGACGGCCATGGCCGGCGGTGAGCGGGAGTGTACCGCGCCGGGGGCCCCGCCGTCATCGTCGCCCGGCGCTGGCTGGCGGCACCGGGCCGACGTCACCGCCAGAACGGCGCCCGGTTCAGGGCGTTGTCGACGGCGCCGACGCGGTACCAGCGGTGGGCGTAGGGCTCCAGGGCGAGCTCGTGCACGCCGCTCTCCGAGCGGCTGTGCCGGTCGTCGAAGACGTTCGTGAGCAGGCCGGCGTTCGATCCGCGAGGCTCCACGGCCACGGTCTGCCGGCGGCCACTGAAGTTGTGCACGGTGACCATCGCCGTCCCGCGGAACTCGTGGCGCATGACGAGCACCTCGGGGGCGTCCACGCGCAGCACGGTGCCCTCGCCCCAGCCGAGCTCCGGGCACTCCTTGCGCATGCGGATCCGCCGCTCGATCCAGTTGAGCAGCGAGCCCGGGTCGCGGCGCTGGTCGGCCACGTTGACGACGCGATAGCCGTACGTGTCGTCGTCGATGCACGGGCGCACGGTGCGCTCGGCCCGCGAGAACCCGCCGTGGCGCTCCGGCGTCCACTGCATCGGCGTGCGCGCGCACTCGCGCTCGTCGAGGGTGAGGTCGTCGCCCATCCCGATCTCGTCGCCGTACTGCAGCATCGGCGTCCCCGGCAGCGTGAAGAGCAGGCTGAAGGCGAGCTCGAGGCGCCGGCGGTCGTTGCCCAGCATCGGCGCCAGCCGCCGGCGGATGCCGCGGTCGTAGAGCTGCATCGTCGGCTCGGGGGCGAAGGCGTCGAAGACCTCGCGGCGCTGGTCGGCGGAGAGGCGCCCGAGGTCGAGCTCGTCGTGCGACCGGAGGAAGTGCACCCACTGCGCGTCGCGCGGCCGCCGGGCCGTCTGCTGCAGCGCCCAGATCAGCGGGCCCGTGTCGGCCGTGGCCAGCGCGTAGAAGAGGCGCTGGTTGACGGGGAAGTTGAGCATCATCTGCAGCGCGTCGCCCTCGTCGCCGAAGTACTGGATGCTCTCGTCGGGCGGCACGTTGGCCTCGGCCAGCAGGATGGCGTCGCGACAGCGCCACTGCAGCAGCTTCCGCAGCTCGTGCAGCAGGCGGAAGTCCCTGTCCGGCGCCACCCCCGCCCCCTTGCGCTGGATGAAGAAGGGCACGGCGTCCATGCGGAAGCCGGAGATGCCGAGCTGCAGCCAGTACCCCAGGATCCTGTCGATCTCGGCGAGGACGGCGGGGTGGTGGGTGTTCAGGTCCGGCTGATGGTCGTAGAAGCGGTGGAAGTACCACAGGCCGGCCGCGTCGTCGAAGCTCCACGTCGTCTTCTGCACGCCGGGGAAGACCATCCCCTGGTCGTGGTCCCGGGGCCGCTCCTCGGCCCACACGTACCAGTCGCGGTACGGCGACCGCGGATCGCTGCGGGCGGCCTGGAACCAGGGATGGTCCTTCGAGGTGTGGTTGACGACGAAGTCGATGATCACGCGCACGCCCAGCGCGTTGGCGTGGTTCATGAACTCCACGAAGTCGCCCGGCGTGCCGTGCTTGGGATGCACGCCGTAGTGGTCGGTGACGTCGTAGCCGTTGTCCCGGTTCGGCGAGGGATGGAACGGCTGCAGCCAGACGCAGGTGACGCCGAGGCCGGCCAGGTAGTCCAGCCGCCGGCTCAGCCCCTCGAAGTCGCCGCAGCCGTCCCCGCTGGCGTCCATGTACTTCTCGACGTCCAGGCAGTAGATGACCGCGTTCTTGTACCAGAGGTCCTCGATGGCCATGACGGTCGGCTCGCTCAGAGACCGCCGAGCCTCACCGTCACCAGCTGTCCGACCTGGACGGCCTCGAGCACGGCCGGCTCGGTGGCGACCGTCATGACCTGCGCCCCCGCGCGCAGCGTCAGGCGCCCGACCGCCGGATCGATCGCCACCACGCGCCCGCTGACCGGACCGGCGACGGCCAGCACGTGGCCGGCGTCGTCGGCGACGGCGGTGACCGGGATCGCCAGGCGAACGACGTCGGACTCGTCCTCCTCGACCGGCATGTCGGCGTGCCCGCTCACGGCCACCTCGGGCTCGGCGGCCACGGCGCGGCCGAGCGCGCCGTCGAGATACGTCGGGGTCAGCCCGGACGCCCAGTACGCGAGGGCGCCGCGGTGGGGCTGCACCGTCTCCCGGCCCGTGTGCCAGGCCCTGCCGCCCGCGTCGAAGAAGGCCAGCCAGCCTTCCCACATGCCGTCCGGCCGCGGCAGACCGCAGACCTGCGCGGAATACGCTCGGCCGTCGGGCCCGTCGAAGGGCTCGAGCTGCGCGATGAGCGTCGGCATGCCCGTGAAGAGAGCAAAACGGGTGCCGGCGGGATCGCCCGAGGCCGCCGGCCGGTGACGACCTGACAACCGGGCTCGGCGCCGGAGCCGGTCAGCGCACCGTGTCGTCGAGGGCGTCGGACACGAGCCCGCCGTGCGTGAGCACGAGCATCCACGCATAGCCCGCCCGCCGCACCATGGACGGCGCCGTCGTCGGGCCCAGACCGGCGAGCGTCGCCTTCAGACTCTCCGCACCGGCGACGCAGACGCCCAGGAGATCCGCGGTCGGCGTGCGCGACTGGCGCGCCGTCCGCGCGATGGCTTCCCAGCGGACCGCGTTGAGCGTGCCCGGCGTGATGCCGAGCGTGAGACGCAGCCGCTCGAAGGGCCGCGCCTTGAGGAAGGCGTCGCCGCGCGCGAGGTCGTCCGGCAGCGCCAGGGCCTGCCGGTAGTCGCCGAGCGCCTCGTCCAGGAGCGCGGTCGCCCGGCGGCGATGCTCGCCGAAGGCCTCGCCCTGCTCCTCGAGCGCCTTGAGCGCCAGCAGCGCCTGGCTGCTCGCCTCCAGCATTCGCGCCGAGGCCCGTGCCGTCAGCTCCGCCAGGCGCGTGCTGGCCGCGCCGGCGGTGTGGCACATCGTGGCCGCGGCCACCGGCGCCGCCGAGACCAGGAGCGTGACGGCGGCCAGGCCGGCGAGGAGCGTGACGAGCGCAGGGCGCCCGCTCACGCGGGCGCCCTGCGGTGCAGCGTGACGATCGGTGTTCGTCCTACCGGTCGTGACCGTGGCCCTTGCCGGGCCCGCCAGCGCCGATCCGGCTGATCTTCCAGATGACGCCGGTGCCGGGAATCTGCACGAGCGGCGCGTTGGCGGGATTCACGAACGCGCTGTCCGGCGTCGCCCGGCCGAAGTCGCGCACGGCGCCGAAGTCGACCAGGTAGAAGGCGCCGTCGGGGCCGAACTTGCCGTCGACGGGCCGGTTGATGCCGCGGATCTCGGCGACGAAGGCCTGGTCGGCGGCCGCGGTGCACCGCCGCGTGCCGTCGGGGTCCGTGACCTGGTTGGCCTGCCGGCAGTTGAAGGCGAAGCGCGACAGGATGATGCCCCCGTCGGACGTCCACTGCACGCGCTCGATGTCGTGCCCCTCGATCGGCGTCCCGTTCGCCGGCGAGAAGCCGAAGTCACCCTCGCGGGTGACGAGCGCGTCGCCCTTCGTGACCTTGTCGCCGGGGTTGCCGCCGCCCGCGAACTCCTTCGGCACGAAGTCCGCGCCGACCGCGGCGACGTCGGTGGGCTCGATGGCCAGCGGCGCCACCGGCGGCTGCGGCGGCTTCTGGAGCAGCGGCGGCACCGGCTGGCCGACCGGCGAGCCGGGGCCCGACGGATTGTCGTCGGCGGGGCCGCCGATGGGCTTGAAGATCGCCTGCGTGGAGTTCAGGAAGCCGAAGCGGTCCGGCCAGCCGTGGAAATCCAGCTCGCCCTTCTTCGCCGCGTGCTCGGCGTCGGTGACCTGCAGCCGGTCCGGCGCGTTGTTGGTGGGCCGGGCGCCGCGCTCGTCCTCGCCGTTCTCGGTGATGAAGAGCGCGCCCTTGAGCGGATGATCGTGCGGCGCGAAGCGGATGCCGAAGGGGTTGCGATAGCCCCACGACACCGGGCGCACGGTGTTCTGCGGATCCTTCAGGTCGGCGGCCAGGATGGCGCCGCTGCACATGCCGGCCTGCGCCGCCCCGGTGAAGGCCGGCACGACCTGCCCCGCCGCGCCGGGGACGCCGTGCGGCAGGAAGCCGCCGGTCAGGTGCCCGTCGCCGGAATCGAGGTTGTTGCCGCTCAGGACCACGTCCTGGCAGGGGATCTCGTGCTGGATCGTGCCCGCCACGTCGGCGGGGCCGCCGACGGGGGCGCCGTTGTCGTGTCCCACCACGCCGGAGTTCGTGACCGAGCCCTGCGACCAGTACATCACGCCGTTCTTCACGGTGATCTGCTCGGTGGGATGGTCGCCGGTCGGCAGGTTGACGACGAGCTGCGTCAGGGCGCCGGTCTGCGGATCGAGCTCCACGATGCGCGACGAGTTCTTCGGCCCCAGCGCGCCGCGGATCCCCTGTCGGGAGTCGGTGACCAGCAGCTTGCCGCCCTTGAACTCGCGCTCGAACGTGATGCCGATCGTCGGCGCGTGCAGGAAGGTCGGCAGCGCCCGGTCCGCGACGCTCGTCGCGCGGCCGAGCCGCCGCAGGGTGTTGCCGTCCTGGTCGAGGACCCGCACCTGGGGCAGGAACGGGTTCTGCGCGTCCGCGACTCCCGTGGCCGTCTTGAACTCCTCGGCGCCGTTGCACCGGCCCGGCAGGCTCGTGCCGGCCTCGGTCACGTAGACCTCGAACGACTTCGCGTTCCCCTTGAAGGCGATCCCCGCCGGGAAGTCGAGGCCGGAGGCGAAGACCTCCACCGTGTAGCCGGGCGGCACGATGATGTCCTCGCCCTGGCTCGGGTTGAAGAAGACATTCTCCTCCGGGCACGCGGCGTTGCTCCCCACCTGCGCATCGGCGCCGGTGACGCCCAGCAGGACCACCACGAGGGCTGCTACCACACAGCGGAACCGAACGATGTCACGCATTGAGCGGCTCCTTCCATGGAATCGAACAGGCCCGCGACCGTGACGTCTGCCGGGCGGTCCGGCGGGGTGTGGGGGGCCGCGGATCCTGGCTCGCGATCGGGTCGTCCTCATGTGTCCGCCGCGTCGAGGGCGCCATCCTGCGACCGTCGATAGCGCAGCCGCAATAGGAAAAGTGTTGCCGTTTCCGACACGTGGTCCGAGGTCTGACCGAGCTACGAGGCGAGCCGGCGAAGCCGGGCACCCGCCTGGACCAGCCCGCCCGGTAGCAGCAGCACGATGCCGACGAACAGCGCCCCGAAGATGAGGAGGTGGAAATCCACCCAGCGGATCGCCAGGTATTCCTTGAGGAAGACGTAGAACACCGCGCCGAGGATGGGCCCGTGCAGCGTGCCGACGCCACCGATGAACGTCACGAGCAGGGCGTCGAACGTCCAGTGCGGGCTGAAGGGGTGCGCGGGGTAGTAGGAGATGTGGTAGTAGGCGAACAGCCCACCGGCGAGCCCGGCCAGCGCCGTCGACAGCGCCAGCGCCGTCAGCTTCAACCGCAGCGCGCCCACGCCCGTGGCTTCCGCGGCGTCCTCGTCCTCGCGGATCGCCTGCATGCCGAGCCCGAGCCGCGAGCGCGCGAGCACGGCGACGGTGGCCACGGAGAGGGCGGCGAGGCCCAGCGCGATCCAGTACCGGAAGGCCAGCCGGTAGCCGGCGATCGCGGTGGTCGGCAGCGTCGAGATCTCGGCCAGGACGTTGCCCACCGTGATTCGCAGGATCTCTCCCAGCGCGAGGGTGCCGATGGCGAAATAGGCCCCGCGCAGCCGGAAGGCGGCGCCCCCGACGGCGAGGGCGAAGGCCACCGCCACCGCGGCGCCGGCGGCCATCGCCAGGAACACCGGCACCCCGGCGATCCACAGCGTGCGCGTGACCAAGGCGCCCAGACCGAAGAACGCCGCGTGGCCCAGGTTCACCTGCCCGGCGTAGCCGGCGACGATGTTCCACGACTGCGCCAGCGTCACCGTGAGCAGCGTGAGGACCAGGAAGTTCAGGATGTCGTCGCGCGGCACGAGCACCGGCGCCCAGGCCAGCGCGGCGACGGCCGCCACGCCGGCGGCGGTCCACCACCCGGCGCTCATCGCGAGAAGAGTCCCTGGGGGCGGGCGACCAGGACCAGGAAGAAGATGAGGAGGCCGACGACCTCGCGGTACGGGCCGCCGAACACGGTGGCGCTCACGGCCTCGGCGACGCCGAGGACGAGGCCGCCCACGAACGTGCCGAGCATCGAGCCGAGTCCGGCCAGCACGACGACGATCAGCGCCTTGAGCGTCCACTCCAGGCCGATCGAGGGGCTGATCGAGTAGCCCACGCTCACCAGCGTGCCGGCGGCGCCGGCCAGCCCGGTGCCGATGGCGAAGGCCAGCAGATAGGCGCGCCGCACGTCGATGCCCGTCATCGCCGCGGCCTCCCAGTCCTCGGCCGTGGCCCGGATGGCCCGGCCCCACTTCCAGCGGGCGAGGAGCAGGTGCAGGGCCCCGGTGATGCCCAGGGCCAGGACCAGGCTCGCCAGGCGCACCACCGGCACGCTGATGCCCGCGACGTCGAGCACGCGCCCGCCGTACTCGGTGGTGACCGAGCGCTCGTCGGCGGTGAACGCCAGCACCGCCGCCGCGTGCAGCGCCAGGCCGAGGCCGAAGCCGATGAGCAGCGAGTTCTTGATGCGGGTCTCGGCGTGGGCGCGGACGACCCAGGCGAAGAGACCGTGGTAGAGGAGGGCCCCGAGCACCACGGCCGCGGGCACGACGATGCCGAGCGCGGCGAACGGGTCGACCCCGGCCAGCGCGAAGAGCCAGAAGGCGCCGTAGCCGCCCAGCATGATGAGCTCGCCGTGCGCGACGTTGAGCACCTTCAGCACGCCGAACACCAGCGACAGGCCGGCGGCGGCGAGGCCGTAGAGGCCGCCGATGAGCACGCCCAGGACGAGCTGCTGGAGCAGGACGGCGGTCATGCGCGGGCGGCGAGCGGGCCGAGGTACGCCTGGCGCACGTGCGGGTCGGCGAGCAGCGCCGCCGCGGTGCCCTCGCCGGCCACGCGCCCCGACTCGAGGACGTAGCCGCGGTGGGCCAGCGCCAGCGCGGCGTGGACGTTCTGCTCGACGAGCAGGATCGACACGCCGGCCGTGCGGTTGATCTCGCCCAGCACGGCGAGGATCGAGTCGACCACCCGCGGGGCCAGGCCGAGCGAGGGCTCGTCGAGGGCGAGCAGGCGCGGGACCGCCATGAGCGCGCGCGCGATGGCCACCATCTGCTGCTGGCCCCCGGACAGCGCGCGCACCACCTGGCGGCGCCGCTCGCGCAGCATCGGGAAGACGGCGTAGACCTGCTCGCGGCGGCGCGCCCGCTCGGGGCGGGCGCGGGGCGCGAAGGCGCCGAGGTCCAGGTGCTCCTCGACGGTCATCGAGCCGAACAGCCGGCGGCCCTCGGGCACGATGGCGATGCCGCGCTCGACCACGGCGTGCGGGGCCGCGCCGGCGAGCGACCGCCCCTGCCAGCGAACGGCGCCCGCGCGCGGCGGCAGGAGCCCGGCGATGCAGCGGATGAGCGTGGTCTTGCCGGCGCCATTGGGGCCCAGCAGGGCGACGATCTCGCCGGCGCCCACCCTCAGCGTGACGCCGGCCAGGGCGGGAAACGCGCCGTAGGCGGCCTCGAGGCCGTCGACCTCAAGCACGCGGGAGGCTTCCCGCGGCGCGGCCGAGGTAGATCTCGATCACGGTGGGATCGGCGCCGATGGCCGCCGGCGGCCCCTCGGCCACCTTCTCGCCGGCGCTGAGCACCACGAGGCGCTGCGAGAGCGCCATCAGCGCCCAGACGATGTGCTCGACCATCAGCAGCGTGACGCCCTCGGACTGCAGGCGGCGGATCAAGGCCATCGCCGTCTCGGTCTCGGCGGGGTTGAGCCCGGCCAGCAGCTCGTCGAGCAGCAGCAGGCGCGGGCCCGTGGCCAGCGCCCGGGCCAGCTCCAGGCGCTTGCGGTCCATCAGCGTGAGCTCGGACGCGAGCCGGCCGGCCTTGCCCTCGAGCCCCACCAGGCGCAGCAGCCGCGCGGCCGCGGTCTCCGCCCGGTACCGGTCGTCGCGGACCCGTCCGAAGAGCCGGCCCACCAGCACGTTGTCGAGCGCGGTGAGGCCGGGGAACGGCCGCACCAGCTGGAAGGTGCGGGCGATGCCGGCCGCGCACACGCGGTGTGGACGCCAGCCCGTGATGTCGCGGCCGTCGAGGCGGACCGTGCCGGAGTCGGGCGCCAGGGCGCCGGTGATGAGGTTGAAGAGCGTGGTCTTGCCGGACCCGTTGGGGCCCATCACGCCGATCACCTCGCCCTCGCCGACGGCGAAGGTGACCTCGTTCACCGCCCGGACGCCGCCGAAGGAGCGGGTGAGGCGCTCGACCTCGAGCAGCCTCACCGTCGGTGGACTCCGGCGGTCACCTCTTCCCGAAGGGCGGCGCCGGGTAGGCCAGCGCCGCCGTCGCCGACTCCTTCGGCCACACCAGCTCCTGCTTGCCGTTGAGCCACTGCAGGAAGACGGCGTTCACGATGCCGGTGCCGTCGGGGCGGAACTTCACCGGGCCGATGACCGTCGTCATGCTGGTCGCGGCGATCGCGTCGCGGATCTTGTCGCGGTCGGTCGAGCCGGCCTTGTCCAGCGCGGCGGCGAGGATCTGCACGCAGGCGTAGGCCGGGCCCGCGATGGGATCGGCCGGCCGCCCCACCCGCTTCTGGTGCGCCGCGTTGAGCTCGGCCACGCCGGGCGCCTTGACGGCGTGGTGCCAGCCGGGCGCCAGGATCACGTAGTCGCCGTCCTTGCCGAGGTTCTTGGACCACACGGGCGGGTCGGGAGCGCGGATCAGCAGCGTCATCTTCGGGCTGAAGCCGAGCTCCTTCATCTGCTTGACGATGGTCATGCCGTCGGGCGGCGTGGGCAGCCCGAACACGACGTCGGCGTTCGCGCCCTTGGCCTTCAGGATGATGTCCGAGAAGTCCTTGGCGCCGGGCGCGTACTCGGCGTTCACCACGACCTTGTAGCCGGCGGCGCCGGCAGCCTCCGTCCACGCCGCGGCCATCTCGCGCCCCCAGTCGGTCTTCTCCTGGAAGATGGCGGCGGCCGTCGGCCGCGAGCCCGCCGGCAGCGCGGTGAGGAGATCGACGGTCTGCTGCTTGATGTCCGGCGACTTCCAGAACGGCGAGAAGAGGTACTTGAAGCCCTGCTGGTGGATCCTGTGCAGGGCGAAGGCCACGCCGAGGTAGGGCGTCTTGTTCTTCTCGGCCACGGACGCCGCCGCCGCGTGCAGGTCGGAGCCGAACCCGCCCAGGTAGGCGACCACGCCCTGCGCCGCCAAGGTCTCCAGCCGGCTCACCGTCTTGGTGGCGTCGGACTCGTCGTCGAGGATCGTGAGCTCGAGCGGCATCTTCTTGCCGCCCACGGCGACGCCGCCGCGCTGGTTCACGTGCTCCACGGCGATCTCGTAACCGGCCCGCACCTGGGCGCCCCCGGCGCCGTAGCGGCCGGTCAGCGGCACCACGGCGCCGACCTTGATGCCCTGCGCCGCGGCCGGCGCCGGCCAGACGAGCAGGGCCAGCAGCGCGATGCTGAGCCCGTGGACGACCCCTCGCTGTGTCATGCCCCCTCCCCCCAGACGACATCGGCGGCCGCCGCCGGCCTTCGGGAGCCGACCGGCCGGGCGCCGGAAACGCTGGCGACTGTAACACGGCGGGCGAGGCGGCGTGGTATACGACAACCGCGATGGCCCCCGACGTCCTCGGCGTCGACATCGGCGGCGTGATCATCGATCGCGTCCGCGAGGAGCGGGACGCGACGGGTCGCGGCTACGGCGACGCGCCGCCGGTCGAGGGCGCCTTCGCGGCGATCGCGCGGCTGGTGGCCGGCCGCTTCCACGACCGCGTCTGGCTGGTCTCGCGCTGCGAGGCGGCCGACGAGCCCGAGATCCGCGCGTGGCTCGGCGCCCGGGACTTCTTCCGGACCACCGGCGTCGCGCCCGGGCGCGTGCGCTTCTGCCGCGAGCGCCACGAGAAGGCGCCGATCTGCCGCGCGCTCGGCATCACCCACTTCGTCGACGATCGCCTGGAGGTCCTCGGCCCCATGCTCGGCATCGTGCCCCACCTCTATCACCTGCGGTCCCGGGCCGCCGAGGATGGTCGCGTTCCGGCGATCGTGCGTGGCGTCACGTCGGTCGCGGCGTGGGGCGAGATCGTGAGCGCCCTGCTGGGGCCCGAGGCGGCCTGAACATCCGCCGCCAGGCCAGGCGGCGCACCGGAAAGGAGCCGCGATGATCGTGGAGGACAAGCTCACCCGGCTGGGGCTGGCGCTGCCGGATCTCGAGGCGCTGTACCGCGACAACCCGTCCGGCGCACACTTCATCTCGCACTACGCGGTGCAGAACCTGCTCTACCTGTCGGGGACCGTCCCCGTGAAGGACGGAAGCCCGCATCGCCAGGGCGTCGTGGGGCGAGATCTCACGCTCGAGCACGCCTACGAGGCGGCCCGCCACGCCACGCTCACGAGCCTGGCCGCCGTGAAGTACGCGCTCGGCGATCTGGACCGGGTCCAGCAAGTCGTGCAGCTGATCGGCTTCGTGAACTCCGCCGAGGGCTTCAACGACCAGCCACGGGTCATCAACGGCGCCACGGATCTGCTCGTCGAGCTGTACGGCGACCGCGGCAAGCCGACCCGGGCCGCCATCGGCTGCCACGGCCTGGCCGCCGGCCACTCCGTCGAGGTCGTCCTCACCGTGCTCTTCTCGGGATCCGAGGTGCGCCCGCCGCTCGCCCGCGATCGCTGGGTCCGCTGAAGCACGCCGGGGCCCGGCGGATCGCGGTGGCCGCCCTGCCGGCGCCGCCGCCTCGCGCCGCCGGCGCACAGGCCGTTGACGGTCCTGCCGCAGGAGTGCTATTCACTGACCCGCTGATCGTACCAGTCGAATACCGCTGATCTGCTCATTGGCGCGGCCGCGGGAGGGCCGCTCGTCATGGACCAGGACATCTTCGACGCAGCGCATTACGCGACGACCCGGCTCCCGGACCTCGAGGCCGAGACGCTGCCGCCGTGGGCCTACACCTCCCAGGCCTTCTACGAGCGCGAGGTCGACCGCATCTTCATGAAGGTGTGGAACTTCCTGGGCCGGGCCGACCACATCCCGAACCCGGGCGACTACTTCACCGTGGACTTCGTCGGCGTACCCCTCATCATCGTGCGGGACCAGGACGGCGACGTCCGGGCCTTCGTCAACTCCTGCCGCCACCGGGGCACCATCCTGGTGGAGGGCGAGGGCACCTGCCGGGCCTTCAAGTGCCCCTACCACTCCTGGGTCTTCGGCCTCGACGGCCGGTGTCTCGGGGCGCCGGAGATGCAGCGGACGGCCAACTTCGACCCCGCCGACTACCCGCTGCTGCCGGTGCGGCTCGAGACCTGGGCCGGCTTCCTGTTCGTGAACTTCGACGACAAGGCCGAGCCGCTCGGCGCGTATCTGGGAGACCTGCCGGACAACCTGGCCGGGCACACCGCCTCCGACCTCGTGTGCGTGCGGCGGAAGACGTACGAGCTGAAGTGCAACTGGAAGATCTTCGCCGAGAACGCCAAGGAGTCGTACCACATCGCCACCGTGCACCGGAAGACGATCAACCAGTACGCGTCGGCCGAGGTCGCCAAGTACGAGTACGTGCCCGTCCGCGGGCAGTACGCCATGAACTACGCCGAGCACCCGGGGACCAGCATGGCGCTGCTGAAGGGCGATTCCGGGTTCCCGGTCATCGCCACCCTGGACAGCCGCGCCGGGCGCGGCACGCTCTCGCCCTTCGTCTTCCCGTCGACGTACATCGCCGCCACCATCGACACGCTGTGGTACCTCGAGCTGCACCCGCACGGTCCCGACCGCACCACGCTCGTCCACGGCGCCTGCTTCCCGCGCGCCTACGTGGAGCGGCCGGACTTCGAGGAGGTGGCCAAGAACTACTACAAGCGCTGGGACATCACGATCGAGGAGGACAACGCGATCTCGGAGATGCAGCAGCGCGGCCTGGCCTCCCGCATCGGCATCCGCGGGCGCTTCTGCCACCGCGAGCGGGTCGTGCACCAGATCGACAACTGGGTCCTCGACCACGTCCTCGGCCGGACCGACGGCCAGGCGGCGCGGCGATGATCGAGGACACCGTGGTCGCCCCCGGCGAGCCCTGGGCCCGGGTCATCCCGAAGGGCCAGACGCTCCGCATCGTCGACCTGGAAGGGCAGCAGGCCGTGGACTTCCTCTGCTACAACGCCGCCCGCCCGGAGGAGCGTTACAACGCCGCCGACACCATGAAGATCGCCGGCTCGATCTTCGTGACCAGGGGCGTCAGCCTCTACTCGGGGCTCGGCCGCAAGCTCTTCACGGTGGTGGAGGACACCTGCGGCTACCACGACACCATCGGCGGCTGCTGCAGCGCCGAGAGCAACGAGGTGCGATACGGGGTGCGCGACACCCCGAACTGCCGTGACAACTTCCTGCGCGCGCTGCGGCCGTTCGGGCTCGGGCTCAAGGACATCGTGGCCAACGTCAACTGGTTCATGTACGTGCCGGTCGAGGCCGACGGCCGCATGGCCATCGTCCACGGGCGCTCGAAGCCGGGCGACCACGTCGTTCTCCGGGCCGAGATGGACACGCTGGCCGTCATCTCGAACTGCCCGCAGGTGCACAACCCGGCCAACGCGTACAAGCCGACGCCGATCCGCGTCCAGGTCCGGAGCTGAGCCGATGACGGGCCGGCTGCGGGTGCACGTGGAGAACGTCTCGACGATGGCCCGGGTCTTCCAGATCTTCGAGGACCAGTACCGGGCGGCCGAGGCGCGCCATCCGGACGTGGCCGCCCGGCTCGACACCACGTTCGGGTGGGACCTCGACGTCTGGGACGACGCCATGCGCACCGCCGAGGTGCTCATCGGCTGGCGCTTCCCCCGCGAGGACCTGGCCACCCGCGCGCCCCGGCTCCGGTGGATCCACCTGACCGGCGCCGGCATCGAGCACGTGCTGCCGCTCGACTGGCTGCCGCGGGGCGTCGCCCTGACCACGAACAGCGGGGTGCACGCGCCCAAGGCCGGCGAGTTCGCGGCCATGGCCATCCTCATGATCAACAACCACCTGCCCGCCCTGGTGACCGCGCAGCGGCAGGGCCGCTGGCAGCGGATCTTCAGCACCCAGGCGCGCGGCAAGACCCTGGCCGTCATCGGCGTCGGCGCCATGGGCGGCGCCGCCGCGCAGCGGGCCAAGCAGCTCGGCATGCACGTCCTGGGCGTGCGCCGGAGCGGCAAGCGGCATCGTCACGTCGACGAGATGTTCAAGCCCGACGACCTGCCCAAGGTCCTGCCGCGGGCCGACATCGTGCTGGTCACGGTGCCGCTGACCGGGGAGACCCGGCACATCCTGGGACGCCGGGAGCTGGACCTCATGAAGCCCGAGGCCGGCCTCATCAATATGGGCCGGGCCCGCGTCGTCGACTACGACGCCCTGGCCGAGAAACTGGCCCGGGGCGAGCTGAGCGGCGCCCTGCTCGACGTCTTCGATCCCGAGCCGCTGCCGGGCGACTCACCGCTGTGGACGGCGCCGAACCTCGTCATCACGCCCCACGTGTCGTCCGACGACGCCGAGGCCTACGTGCCCCGCACCCTGGACCTGGTCATGGCCAACGCCGCGCGATACCTGGCGGGGCGCCCGCTGCGCAACCGGGTGCGGCCCGAGCGAGAGTACTAGCCATGCCCGGGGCAACGCGCGTCGAGGAGATCGTGGTGCCGGCCGCCCACGCCCGCGCCTTCGAGGCGCGGGCCGGCGAGTACATCCTCGTCGAGGACGTGGCGGGCCGGCAGATCGGCGACTTCGTGGCGTTCAACGCCGACCAGCCCGACGAGTGGCTGTCGCCGTCGCACACGCGGGTGGCCCTCATGTCCATGCGCCTGAAACCGGGGGACCTGCTGGTCAGCTCGCGACGCCGCCCGATGCTCGAGGTCGTCGCCGACACGGTCGGCGTCCACGACTTCTCGGTCCCGGCCTGCGATCCCTCGCGCTACGAGCTCTTCTTCGGCATCACCGGTCACCGGAATTGCCAGGAGAACCTGGCCGAGGCGCTGGCGCCCCACGGCGTCGATCCGGTCCAGATCCGCGATCCGTTCAACCTGTTCCAGAACAGCCCGACCTCGGCCGCCGGCGCGCTGTCGCTGGCCGAGCCGGTGTCGAAGGCCGGCGACCGCATCGTCTTCCGGGCCCTGGTCAGCCTCGTGGGCGCCGTCTCCGCGTGTCCGCAGGACTTCCTGCCGGTCAACGGATTCCGCATCACCGACCTGCGCATCCGGGTGACGGGGGAGCGGCCATGCTGAGGCTGCGCGCCTACGACCGGCAGGCCGAGGCGGAGTTCGTCGTCCCGGGCGGGCACGGCAGGGCCTTCACCGTCGGGGTGGGCCAGTTCCTGACCATCACCGACGTGCACGGCCAGCAGGTGGGCGACTTCTTCGCCTGGAACCGGCACGACCCGCGCGAGTACCTCAGCCCGCACAACACGCGCCTGGCCGCCAACGCGCTGGTGCCGCCGGTCGGCGCGCGGTTCGTGACCAACCGGCGCCGGCCCATGTTCGTGCTGGCGCGCGACGCCGTCGGCCGCCACGACCTCTTGATGGCGGCCTGCGACCCGGCGCGCTACGCCTCGTTCGGCGTCGCCGGCCACCGGAGCTGCGCGCAGAACGCCGAGGAGGCGCTGCGCGAACTCGGCGTGGTGGTGCCGCGGCTCTACGATCCGGTCAACCTGTTCATGAACGTCCCCGTCGGGGACGACGGCACGCTGGCCATCGAGCCGCCGCTGTCACGGCCCGGTGACGCGGTCACCTTCCGGGCCACCATGGACGCGCTCTGCGTGCTCTCGGCCTGCCCCATGGACCTCAACGCCTGCAACGGCGGCCGGATCACCGACCTCCTGGTGCGCGTGCACGACGAGCCCGACTGGGCATGAGCCCCGTGGCGCGGGGACGGCGGGCGTGAGCGGCGGCCGACCGGCGCGCTCGCAGAAGGAGCGGATCTACCGTGCGCTCCGTCAGGACGTGCTGACGCTGGCCTTGCCGCCGGGTCGTCTGCTCGTCGAGAGCCAGCTGGCCGGGCGCTTCCGGGTGAGCAAGACCCCGGTGAGGGAGGCGCTCGCGCTGCTCGAGCAGGACGGGCTGGTGGAGATCGTGCCCCGCCGCGGTGTGCTGGTCACCGCCGTGACCGTGCGCGACGTGCGCGAGCTGTTCGAGCTGCGAATGGCGCTGGAGGGGGCGGCCGCCCAGCTCGCCGCCGGGCGCATCACCGGCGAGGACCTCCAGCGGCTCGAGACGCTGATCGCCCAGAGCCAGGAGGCGCTGGCCGAGGGCCCGCCCCGGCTCGGCGACCGGAAGGTGCTGAAGCGGCTGCTCGACACCAATCGCGAGTTCCACCTGACGGTCGCGCGGGCCTCGGGCAACGCGCGGCTCGCCCGGCTCGTCGAGCGCACCGTGGACGAGATGACGCGGCTCATCGCCATCGGCTACGAGGTGGGCCAGCACGTCGAGATCGTCGCCGCCCTCCGCACGGGCGACGGCGAGCAGGCCCGGGCCATCATGGTCAACCACGTGCGGACCACGCTGGAGAGTGTCCTGAAGCGCGAGGTGGCCCAGGACACGCCGTTCGGAAACCGCTAGCCCGGGCAGGTCGCTGCCCGCCAGAAGAGGAGAGGGACCACGATGCGCAGCAGCGCAGCACGGAGAGGTTGGCATGGACTCGCGTTCGCGGTGGCCGTGGCGCTCCTGGCCGCCGGGCTGGCCGGCCCGGCCGAGGCGCAGCAGGGGACGCTCGACAAGATCCTCAAGGAGAAGACCTTCAACATCGGGTACATCCCCTCGCCGCCGGGCGCCATCAAGGACGCCAAGACCGGCGAGCTGTCGGGCTTCTACATCGACGCCGTCCGCTACGTGTGCGAGCAGATGGGGTGAAGCCGGTCTTCCACGAGGCCAAGTGGGCGACGTTCGTGGCCGGTCTGCAGTCGGGCCAGTTCGACCTGTCGGTGGCCGCCACCTTCGCGACCATCCCGCGGGCCCTGGCCGTGGACTTCAGCAAGCCCATCCACTACCTCGGCTACAGCGCGATCGTCCGGAAGAACGACAGCCGCTTCAAGAGCCTCAAGGACATCGACAAGCCCGGAATCAAGGTGGCCGTGGTCCAGGGCGCGGCCGGGCACGAGTACGCCAAGCAGAACTTCAAGAACGCGCAGCTCGTCGTGCTGTCCACCGGCGACCTGACCGCCCCGTTCGTGGAGGTCTCGGCCAAGCGCGTCGACGTCGGCATCGAGGACGCCTGGGCCACCCGGCGGTACGCGGCCAAGCACCCCGAGGTGGTGGATCTCTTCTCCGAGAGCCCGTACAACGTGCTGCCGATCGCCTGGGCGGTGCGCAAGGGCGACACCCAGATGCTCAACTTCGTCAACACGGTCGTCGACTACCTGATGATCAACGGCAAGCTCCAGCAGTTCGCGAGCAAGTACGGGCCGTCCGGCCGCTATCAGCTGAAGCTGACGTACGAGCCGGTCGTCACGGAGTAGAGGCCGCACGCCGTGGGCTACACCTGGCACTTCCAGGTCGTCTGGGACTACCGGGAGGTCTTCGTCCGGGGGGCCCTGGTCACCGCGAAGCTCACGGTCGGCGCGCTCGCGATCGGGCTCGTCCTCGGACTGCTGTTCGGGATGGCCAAGAACTCGAGGCGGCGGTGGCTGCGGGCCCCGGCCACCGCCTACATCGAGCTGTTCCGCGCCACGCCCACGCTGGTGCAGCTGGTGTGGATCTACTATTCGATGCCGATCCTGATCGGCATCCAGCTCAGCAGCGTGGTGTCGGTGACGATCGGCCTCGGCCTGAACGCCGCCGCCTACTTCGCCGAGATCTTCCGGGCCGGCATCGTGTCCGTCGACCGCGGCCAGCTGGACGCGGCCAAGTCGATCGGCATGCGATACACGCAGGCCATGCGGCGCATCATCCTGCCCCAGGCCATCCGGCGGATGGTGCCGCCCTTCATCAACGAGACGGCCACCCTCATGAAGCTGACCACCCTGGGTTCCGTGCTCGCCGTCTACGAGCTCCTCCACGAGTCGAACAACCTCATCACCAACACGTTCCGGCCGCTGGAGGTCTACACCACGCTGGCCCTGGCCTTCTTCGTGATCATCTTCCCGGTCATCTACCTGTCGCGGTGGCTCGAGCGCGCCTGGGTGGCCCGCTCGTGATCCGCGTCGTCGACCTCCAGAAGTGGTTCGGCAAGCACCATGTGCTGCGGGGCATCGACCTGGAGGTGCAGCGCGGCGAGGTGCTGGTGATCATCGGCCCCAGCGGCTCGGGCAAGAGCACGCTCCTGAAGTGCCTCAACTTCCTGGAGGAGTACGAGCGCGGCGCCGTCTACTTCGAGGACGTGCTGGTGGGTTACCGGGACGTCGGCGGGCGCCGGGTGCGGGACCACGAGGCCAGCATCGCCCGGGTGCGGGCCCAGATGGGCATGGTCTTCCAGTCCTTCAATCTCTTCCCCCACAAGACGGTGCTCGAGAACGTGATCGAGGGCCCGGTGATCGTGAAACGGCAGGACCGCCAGGCAGCCATCGAGCTGGGCACCCGGCTGCTGCGCAAGGTGGGACTGGACGACAAGCTCCACGTGTACCCGAGCAAGCTCTCCGGGGGCCAGCAGCAGCGGGCGGCCATCGCCCGCGCCCTGGCCATGCAGCCCAGGGCCATGCTCTTCGACGAGCCGACGTCGGCCCTGGACCCGGAGCTGGTCGGCGAGGTGCTGGACGTGATGAAGAAGCTGGCCGCCGAGGGCATGACCATGCTGGTGGTGACGCACGAGATGGGCTTCGCGCGCGAGGTGGCCGACCGGGTGCTGATGATGGACGAGGGGCTGGTGATCGAGGTGGGGCCGCCGGACCAGATCTTCCGCTCCCCGAAGGAGAGCCGGACGGCGGCCTTTCTCAGCAAGGTCATCCACTGAGTTCCGGAGCGCAACGGAGGGAGACATGCTCGAGGTCGGCGTGCCACGCGTGGCATGGGCCCTGGTGATGCTGGCGGCCGCGGCGCTCGGCGCCGCGGGCCCGGCCAGCGCCGCCGGGACGCTGGACAAGGTCCTCAAGGAGAAGACGCTCAACATCGGGTACATCCCGTCACCGCCCGGCCAGTACAAGGACGTCAAGACCAACGAGGTGACCGGCTTCTACGTCGACGCCGCCCGGTTCATCACCGAGGCCATGGGCGTCAAGGCGAACTTCATCGAGACGAAGTGGGCGACGTTCGCCGCCGGCTTGCAGGCCGGTCAGTTCGACCTGTGCATCGCCGCCACCTTCGCCACGATCCCCCGCGCGCTGGCCGTGGAGTTCACCCGGCCCATCCACTACCTGGCGTTCGCCGCCGCCGCGCGCAAGGGCAGCCCGCTGGCCGGCATCAAGGCCATCGCCCAGGCCGACCGGCCCGGCACCAAGGTGGCGGTGGTCCAGGGCTCGGCAGGGCACAGCTTCGTCCGGGACAACCTCAAGCAGGTCCAGGTCGTGGCCCTGGCCACGGCCGACCTCACGGCGCCCTTCGTCGGCTGCGCGACGCGAGAATCGACGTGCGGGCGGTGAAGGCCGGGTGGTCCTCCATCGTGGCGTCCGTCAAGAAGTCGGCGGGCGAGGGCAAGAACGCCCTGCTCACGCTGCTGGGTCTGGGCGCCGTGAAGCTCGCCGTCGTCACCGATCACGACGTGGACATCTTCGACCAGGAAGAGCTCGAGTGGGCGATGGCCTACCGGGTCCAGGCCGACCGGGACGTGATGGTCGTGCCCGGCGCGCGGGGCAAGCACCTCGATCCCAGCACGCGGGCCTGGGAGCTGCCAAAGGGCGAGCTGCCGATGACGGCCAAGCTGGGGATCGACGCGACGATCCCCGAGGGCATCCCGGCCGAGAAGTACGAGCACCAGCAGTACGCCTTCGAGGGGCACCTGTCCGGCCCGGCCACGGGCCCGGCCGACGTGCCGGCCCTGGTCCGCCGGATCGAGCAGCGGCTGCAGCGGGAGCCTGCCTTCTTCCTGGACGTGGTGGAAGCGCTCGACGGCGTGCCGTACCGGGACGTGCTCCGAGCCTGGGGGCTGGTCCGCGAGCGCACCGCGCTCCGGCGTGACGGCGAGGGGCGCTACCTGCCGCCAGGGGAGGCCGACCGGGCATGACGGGTGGCCGGCCCGAGGTCGGCTTCGCCTTGCCGCAGACGTTCCTCGACGGCCGCGTCGACATCGGGCTGGTGAGCCGGGTGCTGGCGCGCGCCGAGGCGCTGGGCGCGCACAGCGTCTGGGTGCAGGAGCAGATCCTGGGCACGACGCCCAGCCTGGAGCCGGTGGCGCTCCTCGACTGGGCGGCGGGCCGGAGCACGCGGGTCAAGCTCGGCGCCGCGGTGCTGCTGACGATCCTGCGGCATCCCGTGCAGCTGGCGAAGGCGCTGGCGACCCTCGATCACCTGAGCGGCGGGCGGCTGATCGTCGGTGTCGGCCTCGGCGGCAACCTGGCGCTCTACCCCGCGTACGGCATCCCTCCGGAGCACCGCGTGGCCCGCTTCGTCGAGGGGCTGGAGGTCATGCGCGCGCTGTGGACGGCACCGGAGGCCTCGCTGGCCGGGCGGTACTGGCGGCTGGACGGTGCGCGCATGGAGCCGAAGCCCGTGCAGCAGCCCCACCCGCCTCTCTGGTTCGGCGCCCACGCGCCGGCAGCAGTCGAGCGGGCGGTCGCCCTCGGCGACGGATTCATCGGAGCCGGTGCCTCCTCGGTGGACGCGTTCCGGGGCGTCGTGGCAGTTCTTCGCCGGGCCCTCGAGCGCGCCGGCCGCGACCCCGCGCGGTTCTCGATCGCCAAGCGCCTCTACTTGGCCGTGGACGAGAACGAGGACCGGGCCCGCCGTCGCCTGGAGGAGTGGTTCGGACGCTTCTACCGCGACGCCTCGCTCGCCACGTGCGTCGCCGCCTGGGGACCGCCGGCGAAGGTCCGGGAGGCCCTGGAGGCGGTCGTCGCGGCCGGCGCAGGCCTCGTGATCCTCAATCCCGTGTACGACGAGGAGGAGCAGTTCCAGCATCTCGCCGAGGAGGTGCTCGGCGATCTTTGTCCGGCCGGCTGACCGACCGTCGCCGGCGCCGCGGTGAGGATTCCGCGTCCCACCTGTCGTGATCCCGCCCCACGTTCGGCCCCCGGGCTGGCACCGTCGGCCCGGATTCCGCTGAAAGACGTCGTCTCCGTCGTCCGGCACGCCGGGTGCAACCGACAGGACCTCACCGAGGAGGCACGCATGCCGGTCGCCGACGCGATGCTGGGAGTGGGGGTGGCCACGGGGCTGGCCATCCTGGTCGCCCTCCTGACACGTATCCGCAGGCTCAGCGGGGTCGTCGAGCACACCTCGTGGTGCCCGGTGGCCGGTGCGGTCGTGACCGCGCGGTTCCGCGGCGAGCGCGTCGGGGAGCCGGCCGAGGTGCTGGCCTGCACCGCGTTCGACCCGCCCACGGGCCTGACGTGCCCGCGCGCGTGCCTGTTCCGCGCGCGCGCCGACGCCGTGTCCGGACTGGGGCTCCGCGAGCGATAGCCCTCGGCACGGGCCGCACCGGCCACCGGCGCTCGTTCGGGACGACCGCACGCCCAGACCGTGGCTCACCACCGGCGTCTGGCCGGCCGCGCTCCCATCGCCTGCGCTCGCGCGCCGCCGGCGATGGGCGGTGTCCGCGGAGGCTGCGCCACGTCGGGCCCGTCGCCGGATGGAGCGAGATCGTCAGCGCGCTGCCGCGGCACCGGCGCGGCACGGCGACCGTGAGGTCTGCCCGACCGCCGCCTCGCGAGGTCCGGAGGACCGCCGCCCGTGGCGCTGGGTCGTGCGGGCGGCTGCCCAGAAGTCTGGATCGCGCCCGGAACATGACCAGTTGTCCCGGACCCCCTGCGCGCCGCTACACTCGACCCCCAGCACCCGCGATGAAAGGGGACGGCATGGCGAGCGCGAGAAGGTTCACCCAGATCACGACGATCGCGACGGAGGAGGGCGTCGTCCTGTACGCCCTGGATGGGGTCGGACGCGTGTGGAAGCACGTGGACGGGCAGGACTGCTGGGTCGGCCTGCCCGGCCGGCGCCACGACGAGGCGGCGCCGCGGCCGCGCTGGACGTCGACGGCGAGACGCCCGATCGACTCGCTGGCCGAGCCGCCGATGGAGTGGCTCGGCCGCTGAGACGCCGGGCGGCGTCGCGCGACGCCGCCCGGCCTGGGTCCAGAGGCGCGCCACGGCTGCGCCGGGGCGCGCCGAACGTTCGGGGGGTGTGGGGGGCCATGTCGGGGCCCCCCACGTCGGTCAGAAGTCGCCGTGTGGCATGGGCGGCGCCTCCTTCTTCTCCTCCGGCAGGTCCGCGATCAGCGCCTCCGTCGTCAGCAGCAGGGACGCCACGGACGCGGCGTTCTGCAGGGCCACGCGCTCGACCTTGGTCGGGTCGATCACTCCCGCCTGCAGCATGTCGACGAACTGCATGGTCTCGGCGTCGAAGCCCCGCGAGGGCGTCTTCTCGGCCTTCACCTTCTCGACGATGACCGAGCCCTCCAGCCCCGCGTTCTCGACGATGTGGCGGATGGGCTCCTCCAGCGCCCGCCGGATGATCCGGGCGCCGACCTTCTCGTCGCCCTCCAGCGTGAGGGTGTCGATGGCGCTGGCGGCGCGCAGGAGCGACACGCCGCCGCCGGGCACGATGCCCTCCTCCACGGCCGCCCGGGTGGCGTTGAGCGCGTCCTCCACGCGGGCCTTCTTCTCCTTCATCGCCGTCTCGGTGGCCGCCCCCACCTTGATCACCGCCACCCCGCCGGCCAGCTTGGCCAGCCGCTCCTGCAGCTTCTCCCGGTCGTAGTCCGAGGTCGTCTCCTCGATCTGCGCCCGGATCTGCTTGATGCGGCCCTCGATGGCCGACTGCTTGCCCGCGCCCTCCACGATCGTGGTGTTGTCCTTGTCGACCACGATCTTCTTGGCGCGGCCGAGATCGTCGAGCTTCACGTTCTCGAGCTTGATGCCGAGGTCCTCGGTGATGGCCTTGCCGCCGGTGAGGACGGCGATGTCCTCCAGCATGGCCTTGCGGCGGTCGCCGAAGCCCGGGGCCTTCACCGCGCAGGCCGAGAGCGTGCCGCGCAGCTTGTTGACCACGAAGGTGGCCAGGGCCTCGCCCTCCACCTCCTCGGCGATGACGAGCAACGGCTTGCCCGCGCGCGCGACCTGCTCGAGCAGCGGCAGCAGGTCCTTCATCACGCTGATCTTCTTCTCGTGGATGAGCACGTAGGCGTCCTCGAGGACGCACTCCATCCGCTCGGCGTCGGTGACGAAGTACGGCGAGAGATAGCCGCGGTCGAACTGCATGCCCTCCACCACGTCCAGCACGGTCTCGGCGGACTTCGACTCCTCCACCGTGATGACGCCGTCCTTGCCCACCTTCTCCATGGCCTCGGCGATCAGGTTGCCGATGGTCTTGTCGTTGTTGGAGGCGATGGTGGCGACCTGGGCGATCTCCTTCTTGTCCTTGGTGGACTTGGAGAGCTTCTTGAGCTCCTCGGTCACGGCGTCGACGGCGGCCTCGATGCCCCGCTTGAGCCCCATGGGGTTGGCGCCCGCCGTCACGTTCTTCAGGCCCTCGCGGAAGATGGCCTGGGCCAGCACGGTGGCGGTGGTGGTGCCGTCACCCGCGACGTCGGACGTCTTGGACGCGACCTCGCGGATGAGCTGGGCGCCCATGTTCTCGTACTTGTCCTTGAGCTCGATCTCCTTGGCGACGGTGACGCCGTCCTTGGTGATCGTGGGGCTGCCGAACTTCTTGTCGATGACGACGTTGCGCCCCTTGGGCCCCAGCGTGGCCTTCACGGCCTCGGCCAGGATGTTGACGCCGCGGAGCAGGCTGGCCCGCGCCTCCTCGTTGAACTTGAGCTGCTTCGGCATGGGTCGGTGTCCTCCTTGTCGCGGTCGGTCGTGGGTCGGCTAGTCCAGGACGGCGAGCACGTCCTCCTCGCGGAGGATCAGGTAGTCCTTGTCCTCGAGCTTGACCTCGGAGCCGGAGTACTTGCCGAAGAGGATGCGGTCCCCGAGCTTGACGTCCATGGGCAGCCGCTTGCCGTCCTCGGTCACCTTCCCGGTGCCCACGGCGACGACCTTGCCCTCCTGCGGCTTCTCCTTGGCCGTGTCGGGGACGATGATGCTGCCCCGGCGAACCTCCTGCTCCTCCAGACGCTCCACCAGGATGCGGTCCTGCATCGGACGGATCTTCATGCGGTGTTTCCTCCCTCGTGTGGGCGGCTCGGGCGTGCGGCCGCCCTGGCAGTCGGCGTTAGCACTAATAGCGTATGAGTGCTAGCAAGTCAACTTCGTGACTGTAATTATCAAATAAAACAACTACTTATGTCGCTTGACACCGGGGAGAGCTCTGCTAAATATCCCCACAGGCGCGTCGTCGGCTACCTGCCCGAGAACCTCGGCTTCCACGAGGACATGACCGGCGCCCAGAACCCCGGGTACGTGGCGCGCCTCAACGCCATCCCCGAGCGCGTGGCCCGGTCCCGCATCGCCGAGCTGCTCGAGCGCGTCGGACTGGCCGGCGAAGCCGACAAGCGGGTGGGCGCGTATTCCCGCGGCATGCGCCAGGTCTCGGGATCGCGGGAGCGCGGGCTCCCGTGTTCTTCTCGTCGCATCTGCTGGAGCAGGTCGAGCGCATCAGCGATCGCGTCGGCATCATGCTGCGCGCCGCCTCGTCGGCGCCGGCGCCATCGGCGACCTCGCCCGCCACGCCGCGGGCGGCGACGGGCCGCGGCCGGCGACGCTGGAGGACGTCTACATGCGCTACTTCCGCGAGCGCCAGGCCGACCCGGACGGCGCCGTGCGGACGGCGCCGTGAGGGGGATCCGGGCCGTCTACCGCAATGAGCTCGAGGACCACTGGAGCAGCGCGCGCTTCACCCTGCTGCTCACCGTGGCCTCATGGTCGGCCTCGTCGTGGCCTTCGTCAGCGGCAGCGCGCTGCGCAAGGAGCTCGAGGGCGGCGTGAAGCCGTCGCTCATCTTCCTGAGGCCCTTCACGTCGACGGGGGCGCTGTTCTCGTTCGCGCAGTTCATCGCCTTCTTCGGGCCGCTCATCGGCCTGGTGCTCGGGCGTGGGGGGCCCTGTCGGGGCCCCCACGTCGGTCACCCGGCCAGCAGCGGGCAGCCGGGCGGCATCGCCGCGCGCTTCTTCGCGATGATGCCGGCGGCGTAGCGCTCGAGGTAGTGCGCGATCGTCTCCACGCGGATCTTCACCGAGCCGGCCGGCTTGGTGGAGTCCAGGTCCTGGAACGAGAAGAAGAGCGTGCCCGACCGCTCCACGATCTGCTGGGTCGGCGTGTACGTCGGCTGGTCCATGCCGCACTCGTAGGACGACAGCCGCACCACGCAGGCGATCCACGGCATGCGCGCGGCGGCCTTGGCGCCCCACAGGATCTCGTTGGTGTTGCTCGAGTACGACGACGGCCACACGTCGTGGATGTCGAAGGCCGAGCGGACGTGCCCGGCGCGGATGTCGGCGCCGAACATCCAGTCCATCAGGTCGGGATCGGCGGGGAAGTACTGCACCCACAGGATCGGGTAGCCGTAGGCCTGCAGATCGACCTCGATCTCGTGGCCGATGCCGGTGTCCATGTGGTACGGGCGCGCCAGCACCAGCAGGCACGGCCGGTCGTGGCGGGCGCACCAGGTGAGCACGTCGCGCGAGGCCTGGCGCAGGCGCGCGTTGAAGGCGTCGAGGGCGGCGTAGCCGGCGGCCACGGCGCGCTGCGTCTCCTCGTAGGTCAGGCCGGGGACGGCGTCCCGGAGCCCCTCGTACATCTGCTTGGGCACCAGCCGCGGCTCCACCAGCGAGACGAACGGGGTGACGTAGCGGATCCCCTGCTCGGCGAAGACGTCCTTCTCCTTGATGAAGCCGGCCTTGATGTTCTCCGGCGCGGCCATCACGCGCGGGCACGTGAGCGTGTTGGCCACGTGGCCGGTCAGGAACGACGGCAGCGTGTAGACCATGGGCGAGAAGATCACGTCGAGCTTCTGCCGCTGCCCGAAGAGCAGCTCGCCGTAGTGGCCGGAGATGCACTTGACCGGGTAGCAGCAGTCGACGGTGCCCCGCCCCTTGCCGAACTGCCGCCCCTGCTCCTCGGACGTGTCGGAGGAGAACACGATGTTGCGCGGGTCGAAGCCCAGCGCCGTGAAGAAGCCGTGCCAGAACTGGTGGGTGGACCAGACATTGAGCACGCGCGGGATGCCCACCCGCAGGTGCGCGCGCGAGGGCGGGGCCGCGGGCGGCGTCCGGCCGATCCAGCGAGGCAGCGTGAGCGTCGGCATCGGCGCCGCCTACTCGGCCGTGACCGCCGCGCGCTCGCGCGGCGCCCGGCGGAAGCCGTCCTTGCGCACCAGCTCGGCCACGTTGGGGAAGCCGCGCTTGACCTCCTCCAGACGGGCCTTCACCTGCCGCATCTCGTTCACGTCCTCCACCAGCCCCTTGGGGCACGAGTTGCCGCTGATGACGCGCTCCCAGCCCGGCGCCAGCGGCACCTTGCTCCACGGGCGGCCCGCGGCGCCGGGCAGCTGCACGTCGATGAAGGTGCGCGTGCAGTTCACCGGGCACCACTTGCAGACCGTGTCGGCGCTGGTGGTCGTGCCGTAGGTGAGGGCCGCGATGGTCTCGAACCCGCGGAACCGCGACGGCTCGCCCCGGGCCCGCCAGTCCGCGGCGCAGAGCGCGGCCCCGATGGCGCCGGCCTCGCCTGAATACGGGTGCACGATCACCTCGGCCTCGGGGACCTTGGAGGTCAGGAAGTCCACCTGGGCCTTGACCACGGCGAGGTTGCGGTGCGTGCCGCCCTGGAGCACGAACTTGCGCCCGGCGGCGCGGAGGTTCTGCAGCTGGCCGGCGTAGATCCACACGTTGATCGGCAGCACCGCGGCGAGCGCGGCCATGATCTCCTCGGCCGACCAGCCCTTGCGCTGCTGGTTGACGATGTCGGACTGCAGGAACACGCCGCAGCCCATGGCCAGCGTCGGCATGGCCTGGGCCTGGAAGGCGCGCTCGGCGTAGGCCTCGAGCGGCACGCCGTAGCGCTCGGCCACGCCCTGCAGGAAGGCGCCGTTGCCCGACGAGCACTGGGAGTTGAGCCGGAAGTCGGCGACGGTGCCCTGCCGGAGCAGCATGATCTTGACGTCGGTGCCGCCCACGTCGCAGATGACGTCGGCGTCGGGGATGTAGTGCAGGGCCGCGGTGGCGTGGGCCACCGTCTCGACCACCGCCACGTCGGCGCCCAGCACGTCCTTCAAGAGGTCCTTGCCGTACCCGGTGAGCGCCAGCGCGGCCACGTCGGTGAAGCCCGCGGCGCGCACCTGGGCGAAGAGCGCCTGGGCGTCCTCGATGGGGTTGCCCCTGGACAGGGCGTAGCACGAGAAGAGCAGCTCGCGCTCGGGCGAGAGGACCACCGCCTTCGCGGTGGTCGAACCGAAGTCGCACCCGATCAGCACCGCGGTGGCGGCCGGCCGCCGCGCGTCGCCCGCGCCCGCGTTCGCCGCCGCGCCGTCGGGCCGCGCGTCGTCGGCCCGCGCGGATCCCCGCACCGGCGCCCGCGTGCCGCCGTAGCGCGTGACGAAGGCGTCGAGGTCGGCGCGGCCGGCGACCAGGCCGCGGGCGCCGTCCCTGGCCTTCTGCTCGTGCTGGCCGACCTCGATCCACCACTGGAGCTTCTCGCGGCCCAGGTAGACGCCCACGCCGGCGTCCTCGCCGGCGCCGATGGCGATGCAGCCGCGGCAGGCGTAGTAGAGGGCCTCGTCGGGCACCAGGACCAGCGACGCCGGGTCGCGGCCCTCGGGCAGGGCGATCCTCCGCTGCTCCCACAGCCTGGCCAGGTGGTGGCGCCACGCCTGCTGCAGGCCCGTGAAGAACAGGTTGGGGCCGCCCAGCAGGAGCACCTCCGGCATCGGCGTGTTGCCCTTGGTCAGCGTGGCGAGGTTCTGGTAGACGACGGCCTCGAACAGGCTGGCGATGATCTCCTCGACCGGCACGCCGGTCTTCACCAGGGTGTTGGCGTCGGCCTCGGCGAAGATGCCGCACTTGGACGACACCTTGTGCAGCGTCAGCCCCGCGTAGGTCATGCCGGCCAGCTGCTCGCTCGGGATCTGCAGCTTGCGCGCGGTCTTCTCGATGAAGGTGCCGGTGCCGCCGCTGCACGCCGACTGCATGAACACCTGCTTGGAGCGGCCGTCCCCGGTGGCGGTGAAGAAGATCGTCTTCATGTCCTCGCCGCCGATCTCGGACACGAAGCGGACATGGGGGTGCGCCTGCTCCACGCACGCGGCGACGGCGACCACCTCCTGGATGAACTTCGCGCCCACCAGCGGGCTGATGAAGCCCGCGCCGGAGCCCGTGAAGAAGATGCGGTCGCGCCCGGGCTGCAGGCCCGCCTCCTGCTCCATGCGCCCGAGGAACTCCAGCACCTTCTCGGCCTGCCGCGTGTTGTGCCGCTGGTAGTCCTGCCACACCGTGCGGTCGCCGTCGACGGCGACGGCCTTCACCGTGGTCGAGCCGACGTCCACGCCGACCCGGAGGGGCGAGGTGACGACACTCACGGGCGGCGGCCCATCTTCTCGGCGACGTGCAGCACGAGATTCGCGGCCGTGCCGGCCGCCCCACGGTGGGGGATCCGGTACGTCGCCGACTTCATCTCCGGGTGCTGCTCGACGTAGTCGCGGACCCGGTCGAGCGCGAGGCCGGTGCGAGCGAGGGCGTCGTCGAACTCGCGCTGGGCGCGCTTCTTGGCCTCGGTGAGGATCATCTGGCAGCGCGAGAGCGCGTGCACCTCGGCGTCGCCCTTGATCTCGAGCGGCGCGTAGAGGAGGTCGGGGTGCTTGCCGATGACGCCGGCCATCGCGCCGATGCTCATGGTGTTGGGCATGCACGAGTAGGGCGAGAGCTCGCAGATCATGTGGGCCAGCCGGTTCTGGTGCGCCCACAGCGCCTTGCCGACGAGCATGTCGCCCTCGCCCCCGTCGAGCCGGCTGTGGAACCACGGCGCGGCCAGCGCGCGCAGGACGTCCTGGTGCGGCATGGCGTGGGGCAGCTCGCCCATGGCCCGGCGGATGCGGTCGTACTGCCAGCGGTAGATCCGCCCCACCGCCCGCAGCGCGGCCACCTTGAGCGGCGCCGAGCGGTCGACGCCCACGTAGTCCTCGAACTTCTGCCGCCCGAGCCGCAGCAGGTAGTCCATCCACACGCAGATGGGCGCCGGGTAGACCTGCGCCCCCTCGCCCTCGAGCCACCGGTGGATGTTGTAGTTCGGGTCGCCCTCGACGGTCTGGAGGTAGAACTCGCCGGTGATCTTCACCGTCGGCTTCACGCGCAGGCGGTCGACCTCGATCTCGCCGAACCGCCGGTGGACCTCGCGCATGACCCTGGTGAAGCGCGGCGTGGTCAGGTGCCAGGCGACCGTGCGGGTGCCGCCGTGCGGCGGCCGCTCCCGGAAGACCTCGGCGATCAGCTCCACCGCCTCGCGCACGACGGCGTCGGTCTGGCCCGGCCGCGTCTCGAACGGGCGCACCTGGTACTCGACGTCCTGCAGCGCGTCGGTGCAGAAGATGGCCCAGAGCGCGCCGAGCGTCAGGCGCAGGTCGATCTCCAGCCCGTCGCCGGTGGCCTTGCCCTGGTCCATCTGGTCCTGGGCCATGAGGAACATCCGGAAGGCTTCCAGGCCGGTGTTGCGGAGGGCCAGCTCGTAGGACTGGTGGTACTGGCCGAAGCGGCAGGCGCCGCAGGAGCCGGCCGTGAGGTACACGTAGCGCCGCGTGACCTCCTCGGCGCCGATGCGGCGGGATTCCCCGCGGAGGAAGTTGACGAGGTTGCCGGTGGTGAAGCTGGTGGGACAGCACTGGCCGATGTCCGCGACCTCGCGCCCGGCCAGCAGGTCGTCCCGGGTGGCCACGGGCAGCACCCGGGCCCTGTAGCCGCAGTTCTCGAGGACGGCCTGGATCACGCGCTCGACGCGCCAGTGCAACCCGCCGAACAGGATCGTCACGGAGTCGCGCTCGGCGCGCGTGAAGGGACGCGGGGTGTACGTGCGGTAGTGCTCTACGGTTGCCGTCGTCACGTCGTCCTCCTCACCGGGATGTCGGAGATCACTACGGGCGGCGGTCTGCGGACGGATCGGAGCCCCGGGCGCCGCGCGAGCGGTACGACCTTCGCGACCGTGGCATAGGCCCTCCCGTCCGCAAGGGGGGTTGCGAGCCTGGCCTATATTGGTCCGGACCCCGCCCGGGGCGCAAGCGCGGGGCAGCCCGACAGGTTGTGCCCGCCACCGACGCTGCCATGATAGGGCCGAGCATGGCGTCGGCACGCGTTTTCCCTCAGACCGTCGGCGCGGCCGACGATCCCCGATTGGCCGACTACCGGACCGTGCGCGACCCGGAGCGGCGCCGGCAGGCCGGGACGTTCCTCGTCGAGAGCGCGCTGGTGGTCCGCCGGCTGCTGGCAGCGTCCCGCTTCCGCGTGCGCTCGCTGCTCCTCACACCGGCGGCCCTGACCTCGCTCCGGGATGCCGTCGAGCGGTCTGGAGCGGTGTACCCGGTGTACGTGGCGGCCCCCGCGGTGCTCAGCGAGATCCTCGGGTTCAAGTTCCACCGCGGCTGCCTCGCCGTCGCCGAGCGGGGCCCCACCCTGGCCGCCGACGAGCTCGCGACGCCCGCCGGCGCGCGCACGCTGCTGATCGCCGACGGCGTGGCCGACCCCGAGAACGTCGGGGCGCTGTTCAGGACGGCGCGGGCGCTCGGCGCGTCGGCGATGCTGCTGGCGCCGGGCTGCGCCGATCCGCTCTATCCCAAGGCCATCCGCGCCTCGATGGGCGCCGCGCTCACCCTGCCGTTCGCGCCGCTGCCCGACTGGCCGGCCGAGGTCGATCGCCTGCGGCGCCTCGGCTATCTCGTCGTCGCCCTCACCCCGGCCGGCGAGGTCGACGTCGCCGACGCGTTCGCCGACCCCGCCCGCGCATCGCGGACCGCCCTCGTCGTCGGCGGCGAGGGCTCGGGCCTCGGCCCCACGGTGCTCGCCGCCGTCGACGTCGGCGTGAGGATCGCCATGGCGCCGGGCGTCGATTCACTCAACGTCGCCGTCGCCGCCGGCATCGCCCTCCACCGCCTCCGCCGGATCTGACGCCGGCAGCCGCGCATTCCCGAAGCCCGCCCTGCCTGCGCCGGGTGAGCCGAACGTCGAGGGCCAGGCGTGACAGAGGAGCACCCGGCTTCGCCCAGGGGCGACGAACCGGGCGGGCGCGCCGTGTGCTCGCCCCGCACCGCCGCCTGGGTGAGCGCCGGGGCGCCCCTGTCGAAGAAGCGGGGCACGCGAGGCGGCGCCAAGGCGCGCGGGCAGGCGTGGCAGCTCGAGCCGGTGATAGGCTGCAGGGGGCTGAAGCATCCGCTGGATGTGTTGACCAGCCTGTCCGTGCTATCGAATGATCGTCAGGCCGAGGGCGAACGGTCGGGAGAGGGGGCGACATGGAACCCAGGCTCGACGAAACCCGTGAGCGCAGCCGAAGTGTCTGGGAGGCCATGGCACCCGGCTGGGAGAGTTTCCGGCACGATCTGTGGGAGCTGTCCCGCCCCGTGAGCGAGTGGCTGGTCGAGCGGGTCGATCCGCGCCCGGGACAGACGATCCTCGACGTGGCCGCAGGCTTGGGAGAGACGGGGCTGTTGGCGGCACGCCGCGTGGGTGAGACGGGCCGTGTCATGGTGACCGACTTCGCGCCGAGCATGTTGGCCGCGGCCCGGCGGCGCGCAGCCGAGTTCGGCGTCATGAACGTCGACTTCCGCGAGCTCGATGGCGAACGGATGGCCCTCGAGTCGGCATGCGTCGATGGCGTCGTCTGCCGCTGGGGTTACATGCTGATGGCCGATCCGGGAGCCGCCTTTCGGGAAACGTCGCGGGTGATGCGGCCGGGTGGTCGCCTGGCCTTCTCGGTGTTCGGTGGTGCCGACCGCAATCCCTGGGCGTCGCTGGTTGGTCGGATTCTGGTGGAGGACAGACACATCCCCGCTCCCGTCCCCGGGTCGCCGGGGATCTTCGCGCTGAGCGAGCCGAAGCGCATCCATGAGCTGCTGACCCAGGCCGGCTTCGCCTCACCCGACGTGGCGGAGATGCTGCTCACTTGGCGATTCCCGACCTCCGACGCGCACTGGTGGATGCTGACGGAGATGGCGGGAGCGATTTCGCCGATCCTGCGCGGCCTGGCACCGGAGGCACGGGCGAAGGTCCGGACGCGTCTTGGGGAATTGGCGCAGCCATTCCGGGCCCCTGATGGCTATGCTTTTCCCGCTCTATGTCTGAACGTCGCTACTCGAAAGCCGGCCTAGCAACCAGCTCGAGCGGGCGCGCGATGCCGCGCGCCGCTCAGCTGGGGCGTCGGGCGGACCAGTGGCAGGTGTCAGGAGGATGGACGAGAAGAGTCCCTCACCGTCCGGGCCGACACGACCACACTCCTCCCGGCCTCGAGCCCCTCCAGGCCGGCCTGAAAACGCTCGGACGGGAGCACGGAAGAACCCTGCAGCTCGATTTTCGCAACCTGGCCGACGAGGAGGCGGCGAGTCAGACGGCCCGAGAGTTCCCTCACGCCCGGGTCGATCTCATCGTGGCGTTCGGGAACCCTCCCGTCCGTGCCGCCAGGGCCGTCACCTCCGAGATTCCAACCGTGATGGTCCATGTGACCGACCCGGTCGCTCACGGCTTCGTGAAAACGCTCGCCCGCCCTGGCGGCAACCTCACCGGCTTTGCCTTCTCTGCGGTTTCTCCCGGCACGCACGTGGAGCTGTTCGTCCAACACCCTCCAGATCAGATTCACGGCCGTGCTCATCCGGCTCGCCCTCGATAAGCGGGTGCCGTTGGCGGGCTATAGCAACGACGCCGCCGAGCGAGGCGCACTCTTCTCCTACGCGCCCGATGCTGCCGCGGTCGGCCGTCAGGCCGCGGTGGTCGTGGACAAGATCCTGAGAGGGGCCAAGCCCGCGGGCATTCCCGTCGAGCAGCCCCGCACGTTCGAGCTGGTCATCGACACCAGGACGGCGAAGTCCCTTGGCCTCCTGATTCCGCCATCGGCGCTCGTGCGAGCGGATAGGGTTGTCGAATGAAGGATGGAGGCGGTCCGGCTCGCCGACCGCTCGGCCTCGGCGTCATGCGGACCTTGCCGAGCAGGGGTGAACCGGGATGAGCATGACAATCCGCAGAGCACGTCCGGCCGATCTCGGTATCATCCACGACATCCGCCGCGATGCGATCCTTGGAATCGAGCCCGACGATTTCGGAGGAGTGGAACGGACCGCGTGGGCAGACAGACGGTCGCCGGAATTCTTCGCCGAGAGGGTTGCGGCGGGCGAGGTTGTCCTCGCGGTTTCCGGGAGCCGTGGGCTCGGTTGGGGAAGTAGTTCAGGACACCACATCAGCGGCGTCTATGTCCGTTCGTCATCGGGTCGCATGGGAATTGGTCGGGCCATCGTGTCGAGGCTGGAAGCCGACATCGTGAAACGCGGCCACGAGTACGCGACACTGGACTCGAGTCCCAATGCGGTAAGGTTCTACATCGAGCTCGGCTATGCGTCGGTGGGACCGCCGGACGGTGATGGGGCGTTGCCGATGAGGAAAGCTCTCCGGCGGGAGATGAAGACGAAGTTCCCCTTGCTGGACCGAGGTGGGGAAGGCATTCCTCGAAGCGGCTTCGTAGCAACGGGTGGCCGAGCTCCGTGACGAGCTGGTCATCACCCTCGAGACCGCGAACGTGGGCTGAGAATCCGCGGTCAATGCTGATGCGGGCGGACCACGTCATTGAATGAGAGCCGACCGCGCGACATCACGCTTGAAAGGACCTCGGGCTCGCGTTGCTCGGCCTCGGCCGAACGCCCATGACCGAAGCCGAATGGCTGGCCTGTACCGATCCGGAGCCCATGCTCGGGTTCCTCCGGGGCAAGGCGAGCGACCGCAAGGTGCGGCTCTTCGCGGTGGCCTGCTGCCGGCGGGTCTGGTCGAGTCTCGAGCACGAGGAGTTTCGCGACGCCGTGCGGAAGGCCGAGTCGTTCGCGGACGGCCTCGCCGATCGGACCGAGATGCTCCAGGCCCATGGCGAGGCGCGCGCGATCTTCGCCACGCTGCACGGCAAGGACAACGGCCCCGGTGCCGCGCTCACGGCCTCCGGCTTCCCGGGCCCTCCGAAGTCCTTCCTGCAGCGGGTCGCCGACGCCCTCGACGACCCCTGGTGGGAAGACGAGTTCGACAAGGGCGATCCTCTCGCCCCCGCCCTCGTCACGGCGAGGCACGCGGCGCGGGCCGCGGCGGATCTGCGGGGCCAGCGAAACGTCCTCGATGCCGCTGCCACGATCGCCGAGCACCGGGAGCAGGCTGCCCTGGTCCGCTGCCTCTTCGGAAACCCGTTCCGCCCGCCACCGGCGTGCGCCGCCTGGCTGACGCCAGAGGTGAGGGCCCTGGCCCATGGCATCTATGCGGAGCGCGCCTTCGACCGCATGCCTCTCCTGGCCGATACCCTCCAGGCCTCGGGCTGCCCCGACGCCGAGCTGATCGAGCATTGCCGATCGGGTCGGGAGCACGCTCGCGGGTGCTGGGTCGTCGATCTGCTCCTGGGCAAGGCAGGTGAAGCGCCCACGGCATGACGAGGGCGTGGAAGGAGCTTCGGGCGGCGAAGCGGCCGTCTCGGGACGCCCGTAGTCAATCGAGCGCGCGCTCGAGCTCGGCCAGCTCGCGGCGCAGCCGGCGCAGGCGGCGGGCCAGCGGCGGCCCCGGCCGGGTGCGGCGCACCAGGCCGTCCTCGACCAGCGAGAGGAAGGCGCCGGAGATGTCCTCGGCGCCCCAGCGGCCGGCGGGGTTGTACCACTTGTAGAGCCAGTTCAGCATGCCGAGCAGCCCGAAGACGACCAGGCGCGGCGGCACGTCACGGAAGGCCCCGGCGCGGACGCCCTCGGTCACGATGGCCTCGACGCCCTTGTCGTAGCGGTCCTTCTGCGCGGCGAGGGCGCGGGCCAGCCGGGGCGGCAGGTTCGGCTCCTCGCTGAAGAAGACGGTCAGGAAGGAGCGGTTGGCGATCACGAACCGCACGTGCTCGCGCACCACCCGGCGGAGCTTCTCCTCCGGCGACAGGTCGGCGCCCAGCACCACGGTGAGCCCGCGCGTGAACGTCTCGATGGTCTCCCGGGAGATGGCGCCGAGCATGTCCTCCTTGGCGCGGAAGTAGCGGTAGAGCGAGGCCTTCGACATGCCCAGGCGCGCGGCGATGTCGTCCAGGGTCGTGGCCCGGTAGCCGCGCTCCCGGAAGAGATCGGCGGCGGTGCGCAGGATCTGATCGCGGACGGCCTGCTGCCGCGCCCTCACGGCGGCAGTCTATCTTGACGCCGCCCGCGACCCGGTGGTAAAAACCGGATAGTTCCCGATTGAGACCGGCGAGTTTCCATTCCCGGAGGCCCCCATGACCGCCTGGACCATCGAGAGCCCGCTCCTCACCACCTTCGAGCTCGACTACACGGTCCGCGCCGAGGACATGCGCGGGCTGTACGAGAAGGCCAAGCGCGACCAGTGGAACGCCGCCCGCGACGTCGCCTGGGACACGCCCGAGCCGGACGACGGCCGCACGCTGGCCGACGAGCTGGTGGACATCCACGGCAGCCCGCTGTGGGAGCGCCTGGGCGAGCGCGAGCGCGTCGAGCTGAACCGCCGCATCACGGCGTGGCGCCTGTCGACGCTGCTCTACGGCGAGCAGGGCGCCATGCTCGCCTGCAGCCAGCTCGTCGACATCGTCCCCGGCGCCGACCACAAGTTCTTCCAGGCCACCCAGGTCATGGACGAGGCGCGCCACAACGAGGTCCTCGAGCGCTACCTGCAGCACCGCCTGGGCGGCCTGCACTACCCCATGCCGGACAACGAGCGCCTGCTGTTCGACGCCATCCTGGGCGACGGCCGCTGGTACGTGAAGACCATCGCGCTCCAGCTCGTCGCCGAGACGTTCGCCGTCGCGCTGTTCCGCATGATGGCCGAGTGCGCCCACGATCCCCTGCTCCGCGACATCTGCCGCCGCATCCTGCAGGACGAGTCGCGCCACATGGGGTTCGGCATGCTGGCCCTGCCCGACGTCGTCCGCGACGCCGCGCCCGCCGAGCGCCGGGAGATGGAGGACTTCGCCTGCGAGGGCATCGAGCGCGTCCTCACCGGCTTCTTCCCGCTGGAGCCGTATCGCGACCTGGGGTTCTCCCCGGCGCAGATCGCCGAGGTCCGCGCGTACCGCCGCGGCGTGGCCGCCCGGAACGACTACGCGCTGTTCCGGAAGTACTTCCGGCGCGACATGCACGCCGCGATGGTGGCGAACCTGGCGAGGATCGGGCTGCTCACCGAGCGCGTGCGGCCGCGCCTGGCCTCCCTGGGCATCGAGCTGCCGGTCCCCGCCTGACGGCGCCGCCGGCCCGCGACGCCGGCCGTCGCCGGACCGCCGTGGGCGGGACGCGGCGCGATCGCCCCGAGCGACGGTCCTGCGCGCGGCGCCGGCGCGCGGTCAGCGGGCGTAGGGGATGGGCCCGGCGTACTCGGCGCGAAGCGGCGCCCAGCGATCGGCCCAGACGCGGGCCAGGGTGCCGGACAGCTGGGCCAGGTGCAGCCGGTCGTGGGCCACCCAGGCCGCCAGCAGGTCGAGACCCGACATCCGCCCGAGCCGCGGATGCTCGACGGCGCCCGCGAGCCGCGCGGCGGTCGCCGCGGCCAGCATGGCCAGGCTGTCCGCCCGCGCCGCGTGCAGGGCGGCCATGGCCTGCCGCGGATCGCTCTCGCGATAGCCGCGCTGCGCCGCCCAGCCCTCCGGATCGATCGGCGCGAACTGCGCGCCTCCGTCGAGCACCACGCGCACGCGCGCCCCGAAATCTTCACGTTCCTCGTCGCGCAGGTGGCACACGATCTCGACGGCCGACCACTCGGCCGGGGCCGGACGAGCCCGCCAGACGTCGTCGTCCAGTCCGCCGAGGAGCGCGACCAGGATCTCGGGCAGTCGAGCCAGCTCGCGGCGGGCGGCCTCGAGCACGGCCGCCGCGTCGGCGGCGCTCGGGCTCACGCGCGCCGCCGAGTCAGGCCCCGCGTGCGACGCCGACGGGGCACGCCACGCCGGTGCCGCCGTGGCCGCAGTAGCCCCACGGGTTCTTCGAGAGGTACTGCTGGTGATAGTCCTCGGCGTAGTAGAACGGCGGCGCGTCGGCGATCTCGGTGGTGATCGGCCCGTGGCCGGCGGCGCCGAGCGCGCGCTGGTAGGCGTCGCGCGAGGCTTCGGCGAGCCGGCGCTGCTCGGCGCCGTGGCAGTAGATGGCCGAGCGGTACTGCGTGCCGACGTCGTTGCCCTGGCGCATGCCCTGCGTGGGGTCGTGGCTCTCCCAGAACACCTTGAGCAGCGCCTCGTACGAGACCGCGCGCGGATCGAAGACCACGCGGACCACCTCGGCGTGGCCCGTCATGCCGCTGCAGACCTCCTCGTAGGTCGGGTTCGGCGTCGCCCCGCCGGCGTAGCCGACGGCCGTCGAGTACACGCCGGGCACCTGCCAGAAGGCCTTCTCGGCGCCCCAGAAGCATCCCAGGCCGAACGTGGCCGTCTCGAGTCCCTCGGGGAACGGCGGCACGATGCGCCGGCCGCTGACGTGATGCGTGGCGGCCACCGGCATGGCCTCGCCGCGGCCCGGCAGCGCTCGTCCCGGCGGGGGCAGAATCGTCTTCTTCGTCCGCAATCCGAACATGGGCGCGCCTCCTCGCGACATTGTCCCGGGCCCTGGGAGGGCAGTCAACGGTGGGACACGCCCGGACAGGGCATCGGTGCGTGCCCCGCGGGGCTGTGCGCGCGGGGCCGTGATGCCTCAGAAGTAGGGGTTACCGTACTGCGCGACCGATGCCTCAGAACGGTGTTACCCACGGGCGGTGGCCTCCTGGCGGACGGGCCGAGTGTCGGCGAGCTTCCACAGGACGTCCAGGGTG